>Ga0207086_1019_pt1 | contig 44625 bp, 49 predicted proteins | sample Alteio_BWMinHeat_54_FD_153540 | JGI IMG/M metagenome (GOLD analysis project Ga0207086, IMG submission 153540) | Enriched cells from forest soil in Barre Woods Harvard Forest LTER site, Petersham, Massachusetts, United States -... | ecosystem: Environmental > Terrestrial > Soil > Temperate forest >... | reverse complement strand
ACACCATCGCGTTGTTACCAACCGATTATGAAATTGTTAAGTCCTTAACACTGCCTTTTCCACAGGTTAATTTCTATCTACCTTTATAAAAAAAACCACTATGGGCAATAAACCCGCTCAAAAAGTCCTTGTAGTAGATGACGAGGAACCAATCTTAGAATTATTGAGATACAATCTCGAAAAACAAGGCTATGATGTTCGCACGGCCATCGATGGGCAAGTGGCCGTGGATGTAGCCAAAAAATTTCACCCTGATCTGGTTTTGCTGGATATAATGATGCCAAAAGTGGATGGCGTAGAGGCTTGTCGACAGCTACGAGCAATGCCCGAATTGGTGAATACCTACATTGTCTTTTTAACAGCTCGAGCTGAAGAATATTCGGAGGTGGCAGCATTTGATGTTGGCGCAGACGATTATATCTTAAAGCCCATTAAACCTAGAGCGTTGATGAGCCGCATCAGTGCACTTTTCAGAAGAGACTCATCTAAGAAAAATACATCGGCGCAAATCAAGGCAGGTGAATTGGTTATCGACCGAACAAGTTATACCGTGAAATTGAAGGGCCGCGAAATCAGTTTGCCTAAAAAAGAATTCGAATTGCTTTATTTCCTCGCCCAAAATCCAAACAAAGTATTCAGTCGGGATGATTTATTACAGAATATCTGGGGTGCTGATGTGTATGTGCTTTCGCGCACAGTTGATGTTCACATCCGTAAAGTGCGCGAAAAAATTGGTGATGACTGCATTGCTACCGTTAAAGGCGTAGGCTACAAATTCAATTTTCAATAATCAAATTTTAAAGCTCACGAGTTTTTGAAGTCTTTGTCCTCTCAAAGATTGATTTTGTATTTTTGAATCCTTATGATTTATAGTGCGCGCTCACTCGCCTTGCTTCTGGCTTCATCTATTGCCTTGGTGACCGTGCTGTTTCTGTCTTTGCTTAATAGTGTTGAGAAGAGTGCCTTATTCGTCGCTTCACTTATCAGCTTTTCTGTTTCTTATATACTTGTTTTTGTTGTTCTGGAGTTTCTGATTTTTCGAGGCATCAACAAAATCGATAAGATGATGGGTAAGTTGATGAAACAAGAATTGAAAGGAATTACCAAGGAGAAATCAAGCGGACTGGACCCCTTTGAAAAAATGAATGAAGAGATTTCATCTTTTGCCTTACTTAAGCAAAAAGAAATCGATGAACTAAAAAAGTTGGAGGCGTTTCGAAAAGAATTCATTGCCGATGTCTCGCACGAACTGAAGACACCAATTTTCGCAGCGCAAGGTTTTGTTCACACGCTCATTGATGGAGCTGTTGATGACAAAAATGTGCGTCACAAATTTCTAAAGAAGGCTGCCAAAAGTTTAGACGGTCTCGACTCATTAGTGCAAGACTTGCTCACCCTATCGCAAATAGAAACGGGTGATATCAAAATGAAATTTGATCAGGTGGATTTGGTAAAACTTTGTGAAGAAGTAGTTGAGCAGTTTGAAGAGAAAGCCGAACAGAAAAAAATCAAGTTAAAATTACTAGACTCAAAACATTCCAAGATTTTTGTTCACGCTGACGAAAAAAGAATTGATCAAGTAATAACCAATCTCATATCCAACGCAATTAATTACACTCCTGAAGGTGGCGAAGTGACTGTAAGCTTTGATGAAGGCAAAAAAAATGTGACCACCATTGTTACAGATACAGGCGAGGGCATTCCCAAACAGCATTTGCATCGAATCTTTGAGCGTTTTTATCGAGTTGACAAAAGTCGCAGCCGCGAAAAAGGCGGAACAGGATTAGGGCTGGCGATTGTCAAGCATATTTTGGAAGGACACAACAGCAAACCCGAAGTTCAGAGCGAAGTGGGCAAGGGCTCAGAGTTTAGCTTCAAACTTCCGAGATCGAAGGATAGTGATGACGATTGAGTTTCATCTTGTCTTTTGAACGCCGCATTTTATTCTCATTTTTGCCCCTCGCTTACAAAGACCAGTGAAGCCCAAAATAAATTTCAAAGACCTCATCCTATTTGAAGATGATGATTTTATTGTCATCAATAAGCCTCCATTCATTTCTACGCTTGAAGATCGTGTTGATAGCGTCAACATTTTAACCTTGGCCCGCGAAGTCGAACCCGATCCGCAAGTTTGTCATCGATTAGATAAAGATACCTCGGGGGCGTTGGCCATCGCAAAAAATCCCGATGCCTATCGGCACTTGAGCATGCAGTTTGAAAATCGTGAAGTCACCAAAACGTACCATGCTGTTTCCGATGGGGTTCATCATTTTGAAAACAAATTGATGGATGCGGCTATCGCCAAACTCAGTGATGGCACCGTGAAAATTTCACGCGAAGGAAAACCTGCCCAAACTTATTTTACTTCCATCAAGAATTATAAGGCCTACACTTTAATTAAGTGTAATCCCATTACCGGCCGGATGCACCAAATCCGAATCCATTTGACTCTATTAAAAGCTCCCATCACCGGCGATGAGACCTATGGAGGCAAGCCATTTTATGTTTCTTCGGTAAAAAGGAATTTTCACCTGAAAAAAATGACGGACGAACAACCTTTAATGAAACGCATGGCTTTGCACGCTTTTTCGCTGGAATTCGCACTTTTAAGTGGGAAAAAGATTGCCGTAGAAGCGCCCTATCCGAAGGATTTTAAGGCATTAATCAAGCAATTGGAGGACAACCTTCGGTAAAATATCAGAGGCACTTGCATAATCTGCTTTTTGAGCCTACTTTTGTGTCCCTTTTTTAAGGGTAAATCTAATTTTCATAAAGCTAAAAAGCTAAAAAGTGGATCAGTATAGTTATAGAACCGTTTATGCCAACAAGACAACAGCTGAAAAAAACTGGGTATTGGTGGATGCAAAAGACCAAGTGTTGGGCCGTTTGGCCAGCCAGGTAGCCCGTGTACTTCGTGGCAAAAACAAGACAACCTACACGCCTAATACCGACATGGGCGACCATGTGGTAGTAATCAACGCTGATAAAGTGCGGATGACGGGCAAGAAATTCAACGACCGCAGAATCTTTACTTATTCAGGGTATCCTGGAGGTCAACGCCAATTGGCTCCGAAGGAAATTATGGAGAAACATCCGGCACGCCTGGTAGAGCTTTCAGTTCGAGGCATGTTGCCAAAGAACACGATGGGTCGTCAACTTTTCCGCAGCTTGCATGTATATGCTGGCACTGAACACCCTCACACTGCAAACCAACCTAAAGAATTAAAGTTCTGATACATGGAGATCATTAACACCATAGGAAGAAGAAAGACCTCAATCGCTCGCGTTTATGTAAAGCCGGGTAAAGGTCAAATCGTTGTGAACCAACGCGAATTGAACGTGTATTTCCCATCAGAAATATTACAAACAACAGTAAAGCAGGCGCTTACTTTGACAAAGGAAGACGCGAACTATGACGTAACCGTTAACGTTGAAGGTGGTGGATCGAAAGGCCAGGCTGAAGCAATTCGTTTAGGCATCGCAAGGGCCTTGGTAAATATTAACAACGAAATCCGCCCTGCTTTGAAGAAGGAAGGTCTTCTTACTCGTGACTCCAGAATGGTAGAACGTAAGAAGCCAGGTCGCAGAAAGGCACGTAGAAGATTCCAGTTCAGCAAGCGCTAATAGAAGAAACATGGCAGAGCAATTAACAATACAAAATTTAATGGATGCAGGTGTTCATTTCGGGCACCTTACCCGCAAGTGGAACCCAAAGATGGCTGAGTACATCTACATGGAAAACAACGGCATCCATCTGATCGATTTGAACAAGACAGTAAAATGCCTTGATGAAGCAATCTTCTCGATCAAAAATATCGTACGTTCTGGTCGCAAGATCATGTTCGTAGCGACAAAGAAGCAAGCGAAAGACATCGTGGTTTCTGAAGCTACTCGCTTGAATATGCCTTACGTAACTGAGCGTTGGTTGGGCGGCATGTTGACCAACTTCGCCACCATCCGTAAGTCATTGAAGAGACTTTCTCAGATTGACAAGATGATGAAGGATGAGTCATACGAGAACATTACTAAAAAAGAGAAGCTCATGTTGACCCGCGAGAAAGCTAAGTTGCAAAAGCAATTGGGTGGTATCGCAGATCTTAACCGTTTGCCTGCAGCTCTTTTTGTGATTGATGTAAAGCGTGAGCACATCGCTGTCGCAGAAGCTCAGAAGTTAAATATCCCAGTCTTTGCTATGGTGGATACTAACTCTGATCCTTCAAACATCGATTTCCCTATTCCTGCTAATGACGATGCTTTCAAGTCAATCTCTATCGTAACCAACCACATCGGCAAAGCCATTGAGGAAGCGTTGATGGAGCGTAAGAAAGACAAGGAAGAAGCCGGTCAGAAGAAAGAGGAGGACGAGAAGCGCAAAGTTGACGAGACCGTAGAAAGCAATTAATTCAGGCCAATAGCCGATACTTATATAATGAACATCGGTGGAAGCCGGTGTTCATTTTGTTTTCACCCCATTTGAAATTGTAAATTTTAATTCGATAAATACGAAATACTATGATCACAGCACAAGACGTAAATAAACTCCGCACCATGACCGGTGCTGGTATGATGGATTGCAAAAAAGCATTGACAGAAGCCAACGGTGATTTTGAAAAAGCGATTGAAATCCTTCGCAAGAAAGGTCAGAAAGTATCAGCAAGCCGATCAGATAAAGATGCAAAAGAAGGATCTGTATTTATAAAATCTTCAGACGATAAGAAAGAAGCAGTGTTAATCGCCCTCAACTGTGAGACTGACTTCGTTGCTAAAAATGAAGAGTTCCAAAATTTGGGCAAGCTGATTGCTGATACTGCGTTTGCTAAAAAGTCTGCCGACACTGAAGCATTATTGAATGAAAAAGCTGGTGATCTTACAATCCGCGAAAAAATTACAGAGCTTGTTGGAAAAATTGGCGAGAAACTTGAGATCAGTGCATTCGTTCATATGAAAGGCGAAGCGGTTGTTCCTTACATCCACGCAGGAAGCAAACTTGGTGTGCTCGTTTCATTGAAAGGAGTAAATGGAAAAGACGTATCTGATGCTGGCAAAGATGTGGGAATGCAAATTGCAGCTATGAATCCTGTTGCTGTTGACGAAAGCAATGTTGATAAGACTATTATTGAAAAAGAATTGGAAATTGCTAAGGCTCAGATTTTGGCTGAAGGCAAACCTGCTAACATGGTGGAAAAAATTGCTGCGGGAAAACTCCAGAAGTTTTTCAAAGACAACACACTGGTTCATCAGGCATTTGTGAAAGACAGTTCAAAGTCAGTTGCTCAATATCTTGACAGCGTTTCAAAAGGATTAGCTGTTGCTGAATTCAAGCGTGTAGCTATTGGATAATTAAAAATTCTAATCAGAGGAAAGGCCGTTCGAAAGATCGGCCTTTTTTATTTATAAACTTAAAACTAAACTCTAACCTATTGAATCTTATAAATGTTCAAAACCCATCTCCTTGATTACTTACTTCAGGTTACTGATTCTGATTCACTCCTTAAGTTTATTCTGTTCAATCGAAAGCTATTCTCAACATGAAGATTTGTACAACGAAGCTTATCGATACATTTACAAAAGCAAAGAACTAGCTGAGTTTCGGAACGCTATTCGAACTGAGAGGGGAATTATTGTCAAGAGAATCAATGTAAGCGATTCTGTTTTTAAGAATAATCCTTACCTCTTTTTGTGCGCCATCTTAAGTAAGAAAAACAATAACAACGGCAATTGCACCAAACTAATTGGTGCTGACAGGTTAAAAGTGTACGATTCCATTAAGCGAGAATATATCGGTTATATTTATTCAAAAAAAGTTGATATACCCTTCAGGGATCGATCTTTAAAAGGTAAGAAAGCATTTACACTTTCATTCTCAGACGTTTTTAAAAACACAATCGTTGCAGAAATACATTTTCAAAATGGTAAAATATTAGATGGTCAATCTAGAAAGTCTATACTATTCTATTTTGCATTTCATACAAATAGAAAAATAAAAAATGTTTTTACATCTGAGATTCAGAATTATCATCGGAATTTAAACTGATATTAAAATGATCAACCTTTGATCACAACACATAGGAAGTTGAGTCATCAAATTATCTATCTTTGCAACCGTTTTCGGTAAGGATTTACGGAGTTTTTGATCGCGAGTCTTTATTTGAAACAGCAAATTCTTTAAATTAAAAAAATCGTAAATCATAAATTACAATGGCCTACATCGAACCAGCACCACTCCTCGATAAAGAAAATCCATTCGAAGCAATGATGTCGCGTTTTCGCACCGCTTCACAAATTTTAGGGTTAGAAGAAGAGGTTTACAATGTATTGAAGAATCCGGCTAAGCAGGTAATTGTTTCTTTGCCTGTAACAATGGATGATGGAAGTATTAAAGTATTTGAAGGCTACCGCGTAATTCACTCTACTATTCTTGGCCCTTCAAAAGGTGGAATCCGTTTTGATCCTCACGTCAATCTCGATGAAGTAAAAGCTCTTGCCGCGTGGATGACCTGGAAGTGTGCTGTTGTTGATATCCCTTACGGTGGAGCAAAAGGTGGAGTAACATGCAATCCGCGCGAAATGTCATCCGGTGAGATCGAGCGATTGATGCGCGCTTATACTCAATCGATGCAAGATGTGTTTGGGCCTGATCAAGATATTCCAGCACCCGATATGGGAACCGGCCCGAGAGAGATGGCCTGGTTGATGGACCAGTATTCACGCAATAAAGGAATGACTATATCTGCAGTTGTTACCGGCAAACCGATCGTGATGGGTGGATCACTGGGCCGCACCGAAGCAACAGGTCGTGGTGTGATGGTTTCAACTATGGCTGCCATGGAGAAATTAAAAATCAATCCTTATAAAGCAACATGTGCCGTTCAAGGTTTCGGTAATGTGGGGTCGTGGGCGGCCAGACTTTTGCACGAACGTGGATTGAAAGTGCAAGCGATTAGCGATTTGGCAGGTGCTTACTATAATGAAGCAGGAGTTGATATCGAAGCGGCGGTAAAATACCGCGATGGCAACAAAGGATCTCTCGAAGGATTTGGTGGCGCAGAAAAAATCAGTGGCTCAGAAATTTTAACCTTACCGGTTGATGTGTTAGTGCCAGCTGCTACAGAAGATGTGATCACAGGGAACAACGCCGGACAGATTAAGGCTAAGCTTATCGTGGAAGGCGCAAATGGACCAACCTCATCGAAGGCAGACAGTATTATTTATGAGAAGGGAATTAGTGTCGTGCCTGATATTTTAGCAAATGCTGGAGGTGTTACAGTTTCTTATTTCGAGTGGGTACAAAATAGGCTTGGTTACAAATGGACTGCTGAACGGGTAAACCGGAGAAGTGATCGGATCATGAAAGATGCATTCGATACTGTCTACAAGACAGCCATTGAATATAAAGTTTCATTGCGAATCGCGGCCTATATGGTAGCAATCGATAAGGTAGCAAAGACCTATAAATTCCGTGGTGGCTATTAAAAGAAGTTAGGAGTTAGAATTTAGTAGATAGAATTCTATTGTAACTTTGGTACTCTAAATTCTATAGCCAGATTCTAAGATTTATTTTCATGACTATTCATAAAGAAGGCCGCACACTGCTTTTTGTTTCGCTAATTATTTTAGTGGGAATTATTTGGGTTAGCGATTACTACCTCCACAACGTTCAAGTTATAAGAAACCTGATCATCGCTATCGGTGTAATCTTTTATCTGCTGTTCCTGCAATTCTTTCGAAGCCCTTCGTTCGAAATCAAAAAAAATGAGAAGCAAGTATTAGCTCCGGCCGATGGTAAAGTGGTTGTGATTGAAGAAACTGAGGAAACAGAATATTTAAAATCAAGACGCAAGCAAGTTTCTATTTTCATGTCACCTGTTAATGTTCATGTAAACCGAATGCCGGTAGGCGGTTCCATCTCCTATTTTAAATATCACCCAGGAAAATATTTAGTAGCATGGCATCCTAAATCGAGCACTGAAAATGAACGCACTACTGTAGTCGCTAAAATGAAAAACGGAACTGAGATTCTTTTTCGCCAAATAGCGGGTGCACTTGCCAGAAGAATAAAATGGTACGTGAAAGAAGGCCAACCTATTGAGCAAGGTGAAGAATTTGGCTTTATTAAATTCGGATCTCGCGTGGATATTTTCCTTCCGCTCAATGCAAAAATAAATGTCAGTATTGGTGAAGTCACCAAAGGTGGCCGGACAATTATTGCCGAATTAGCTTAATATCAGTCTCTTCTTGAAATTTAATACAACGCTAACGGCTGTTATCAGTAATGGAAAGCTTACCTTTCAGAAAAAGTAGGCATTCAACTGCTACTATAACTTCCTCACATGAATCTTAACCTCAAATTTGCTCCTGGTAAAGCGGATTTTTTTTCAACCTTAAGCCAACGAGTCAATTCTTATTTTAAAAATAACAGCATTGCACGCACAGCCAACATTGAAATGGTCGTGAAAACTGTATTCATGTTCTCGCTTTATCTGATTCCATATTTTATAATCATCAGCGGAGTTGTTACAAATCTTTGGGGAATGCTAGGACTTTGTTGTGTAATGGGACTAGGGGTTGCTGGCATAGGTCTTTCTGTTATGCATGATGCAAATCATGGCTCCTACTCAAACAAAGAATGGGTTAACAACTTACTGGGCATTTCTTTGAATATTATTGGAGGTCACGCTATCAACTGGAAAGTGCAGCACAATGTATTGCATCACACGTACACCAATGTGCACGATGTTGATGAAGATATCAGCCCAAGAGGAGTGCTGCGCATGGCACCCGGATCAGATTGGAAACCGATGCATCGCTACCAACATCTATACGCATGGTTTTTTTACGGTCTTCTCACGTTAGTATGGGTTGTTAACAAGGATTTTTCAAGGCTAGTGAAATATAACCGTGAAGGCTTATTAAAAAAACAAAAAACAACTGCTCAAAGAGAGTGGCTATTTTTAATTACCTCCAAAGTGCTTTACATATCCTATACCTTTATCCTTCCAATGGTTCTTCTTCCTGTAACATGGTGGCAAGCACTGATTGGCTTTTTTGTAATGCACTACATTGCCGGATTTATTCTAGCCATCATTTTTCAACCTGCTCACGTAATTGAAGGAACAGAATATCCAGTAGCTGATGGGAATGGAAATTTGGAAAACAATTGGGCCATCCATCAGCTTCACACCACTACTAACTTTGGACATAAAAATAAATTGCTCTCATGGTACGTGGGTGGGTTGAACTATCAAGTAGAACACCATCTGTTCCCTAACGTTTGCCATGTGCACTATAGGAAACTGGCACCTATTGTTGAACAAACAGCCAAAGAATTTGGCCTACCATATAAATCAAAAGAAACTTTTCTGGAAGCAGTTGTAGCACATGGCAAATTGATGAAAGAGCTAGGAATCAAGCCTGTTATCGCCCCATCAATGGCCTTGGCTTAAAATTATTTTTGATGCGTCAAGCAGATTACCTACCTGGTGATCTGCTTTTTCATTTTCATCTATTTCATCGCCGATTTGGATTGTACGAATGCCCAGCGCTCGGGCAGGAGTAATGTCGCGACTGCGGTCACCCACCATCCACGATTTCTTTATATCGATATTGAATTTGGCAATCGCTTTTTCGAACATCAATGTACCAGGCTTTCGTGACAAAGAGGCAGATACCGAAGGGTGATCTGGTGAAAAGTAAAAATGGTCAATCAGATTTCCGCTTTGGCTTTGAAAATATCTGTGACACTCTTCCATCTGTTGCTGCGAGTAAAATCCTTGAGCAATGCCCGATTGATTGGTGACCACAACCAACAAATACCCCTTTGACTTTAATTGCTTCAGCGCCTCAATCACGCCAGGTAGAATTTTAAAATCGTCCACCCGAAATGTGTAGTTAGGATTATCCTTGTTAATAACACCATCGCGATCAAGAAAAACACATGAATTCATTTTGAGTATGTTGGTTTGGCTAAACATTAATTCATAAAACAAGACAAAGTAAACCACAAAATTAGCAATAGCCTTCACCGACCAGGGAACAAAATAATATTTCAAGGAGCCTATTCGTTTGCCTCAAAAATGATACTTTAGCTTCTTAATTATTTCCGTTCCGTGAGCAACGCCCTTGTGATAATACCTACCTTCAACGAAAAGGAGAATATCGTCCAGATCGTAGAGGCGGTGATGAGCCAGCCTAAAGACTTTGACCTGCTGATCGTTGACGACAATTCGCCCGATGGCACTGCTACGCTCGTGAAAGAATTGCAAAAAACTTATAATACTGCCACAGAGAAAAAACTTCATCTACTACAGCGGGCTGGAAAATTGGGGCTAGGTACGGCCTATATTGAGGGGTTTCATATCGCGTTGAGAAAAGGATACGACTATGTCTTGGAAATGGATGCCGACTTCTCGCACGACCCTCGTGATTTGAATAGGCTTTATCTTGCTTGTGCTGAAAATGGATTTGACCTGGCTGTGGGTTCGCGATATTCTTCAGGAGTAAACGTAGTAAACTGGCCGATGAAGCGTGTCCTCATGTCTTATTTCGCCAGTAAATACGTTCGGTTTGTAACTGGAATACCTATTCATGATACAACAGCCGGGTTTGTTTGTTACAAAAAAGAAGTGCTCAACAAAATTCCATTAGATAACATAAAGTTTGTGGGATATGCATTTCAGATAGAAATGAAGTTCCTAACCTGGAAATACAAATTCAAAACCACGGAAGTACCCATCATCTTTACCGACCGGACGCTTGGGCAATCAAAAATGTCGGTTGGGATTTTTAAAGAAGGTTTTCTTGGCGTAATTCAGATGGCCATCAGAAGTTGGTTCACGAAATACGACTAATACTTTAATCTATTCTCCGCTTAAATGATTTATCGTCAACAGCACGCATGGTACACAAAATTCCATTCAAGTGATCGTACTCATGCTGTAGTAATTCCGATAAATCATTTTCATAGTCCATTCGCAACCCTCCAATTTTCATCCAGATATTTTACAGTTAAGGTTCTATGCCTTTGCACTTTCACCAGAAGATTGGGAAAGCACATACAATCGTCCCAGACCTCGAACATTTCCTGGCTCAGGTTTGACATTTCTGGATTGATAAAAACAACTGGTTTATCAATATTCATGTAGACGAGCCTTTTCATTATTCCCAATTGAGATGCGGCAATGGCTCGGCCAAAATTGTATTTGGCTCTGACTTCCTTCATTACATTATGCAAATCAGCAACCCAATTGTCCACAAGCGATAGTTCAGATTCCATTACAGGATCAGCACACTCATAAAGTAATGGATTGCCTAGAAGCAAGAGGTCATAGAGTCCTTTCATTCATTCAATTTATAGACAGGTTTTCCAAACTCAATTCTTTCCTAAAAGCTAAATGCATGTTAAGAAGAGGTATATTTCTGTTTTAACCATATTTTCAAAATAATTGTCTGTTTTTTGGAGTTATAAGGTATAATATAATGCAATTTCAATCGAATTCTGTAATTTATTTCAATAATTGCTTCAAATTGAACCATACAATTGAAATATTTACGCAGTTATTTAACCCTATAAACCTTAAAACAGTATGAAAAAATCAGTTGTCTATTTGGTGCTCTTGGTGGCCATCAGTGTGGTGGCGCTATTTATGCCGGCCGTGCCTGGTGCGATTATTACTGAAGGCATCAACTCGGGAGATACGGCCTGGATGCTTACTGCCTCCGCTTTGGTCTTGCTGATGACGCCTGGTCTTGCCTACTTCTATGGAGGCATGATCGACACCAAAAACATTATTTCCACAATGCTCCAGAGCTTTATTGCAATGGGTGTGATAAGCGTGGTGTGGATTGTTGTAGGCTTTAGCCTCGCGTTTGGTGAATCCATCGGTGGCTACATCGGAAATCCATCCACCTTCTTTATGTTTCAACATGTGCTGGATGGCAAACCATGGTCCCTAGCTCCCACAATTCCTTTGGCAGTGTTCGCTTTTTTTCAATTGAAGTTTGCGATCATTACTCCTGCGCTTATAACAGGAACATTTGCCGAGCGAGTTAGATTCAAGTCTTACATCATTTTCCTCGTACTGTTTTCATTGTTCATTTACGCACCCCTAGCTCATTGGACATGGCATCCAGATGGATTCCTTTTCAAATTAGGTGTTCTTGATTTTGCAGGTGGTACGGTAGTTCACATGTCTGCGGGCTTTGCGGCATTGATCGCTTCTATGTATTTGCGCGATAAGTCAATCAAAAAAGAAGCAATTTCTCCCGCCAATATTCCTTTTGTTTTGTTAGGCACAGGACTTCTCTGGTTCGGATGGTTCGGATTCAACGCAGGTAGCGCGTTAAGTGCCGGAACTTTAGCAGCTTCAGCATTTGCAACAACAAACACTGCCTCTGCAGCTGCCGGACTTTGCTGGGTTCTCGTGGATGTGGTTCGCGGTAAAAAACCTTCTGCCCTTGGATTTTGCATTGGCGCTGTAGTGGGCTTAGTTGCCATTACGCCGGCCGCTGGGTTCGTTACTATTCCGCACAGCTTATTTATAGGAACGATTGCTGCCATTATCAGTAATGTTGTTGTTCACTGGAAATCTAAGACTTCATTGGAAGATACTTTGGACGTGTTCCCTTGCCATGGTGTGGGTGGTTTAGTTGGAATGGTTATGACTGCTCTACTTGCCAACACAGCTGTTAATGCCGCCAATACTACCGGCAACGGATTGTTCTTTGGTGAAACAGCTCTCTTCAAAGTACACATGATCGGCCTTGTTATCGTAATCGCTTATGTAACGGTTGGATCGTTCATCATACTCAAAGTGACTGATTTGATTTCTTCGTTGAGAGTAAGCTCTGAAGAAAAACTCATCGGTAGTGACTTCAGTCAGCATGGTGAAAATCTTTATCCTGTAGACTTAGCGAAGAAAGAATCTGCTGCATAACAAAATTCGAAAGGACGTAGTTACGTCCTTTCTATTAACATCTTTTCTAAAACTTAAACCAAAGACTTAACTATGAAAAAACTTATACAAATCGTCTTATTCAATGCCTTTAGTTTTGCAGTTGCAATTCCGGCATTCTCCCAGGACGCCACGGAAAAAAAGGAAGAAGAAAAACCTAAGGTAACGATGTCTGGTTACATTGATACCTACTACCTGCATGCGTTCAATAGTCCAAAATCAGGGAACTTAATGGGTGCTGGCCAAGATCCAAGTAATGGCTTACCATTTTATGCTGGGAGAGCTTTCGATAGATTAAATGATCAGTTTTCTCTCGGATTAGTTCAAACTAAATTCTCCTATTCCGACAAGCATTCTGACTTAGTTATTGATTTAACCTTTGGCCCCAATGCTGAACTCGGAAACTTCGGTAACCAACGCATGGCTCCAGGACAAGGTTATGCTACGGGTTATTTTCCTGCAAACCCAAATCAGAGTGTGCTGTACGGAACTTCAGCGGCAATCAAGCAAGCATACTTCACCTGGAAAGCAACGAGTAAGTTTAGTTTTACAGTCGGTCAATTCGGAACACACGTAGGTTATGAAGTGATTGATGCTCCAATAAACTACCACTACTCACTTTCAAATCTCTTCAATAACGGACCCTTCTATCATGTCGGCGCAAAGGCCAACTATGTATTTTCAGATAAAGCAACTTTAATGCTCGGTGTTGTAAATAACTGGGATGCATTGACGGATTGGAAATCACAAAAGTCATTGATTGGTCAATTGTATCTAAAGCCAGTTGAAGGATGGAATGTTTACGTTAACTATATCAGTGGCCGTAACGATGATGGATTTAAATCATCTGGTAATTTAGCCTATACACCAGTTGCCCCTACCTCGTACAATCGCACTCTTTTCGATTTAACTACTGGATACCAGATCACATCTAAATTTTATTTAGGATTAAATGCCGCCTATGGTTGGTATACTTTCGACAATGACTCCTATCATGATGTTATTGTCGCTGCGTATCAAAGTCTGAAACCGACGTGGGGTGGCGTTGCAGGTTATGTTAATTATGCAATCAGTGATATTGTAGGAATTGGAGCTCGATATGAATATTTCTCTGACAAGAATGGAGTTCGTTACATCGGAACCACCAATACTTCTTTGACAATAACCGCTCCTATCACTGTTGCTGACGGCCATTTGATTATGAAACCTGAACTAAGAATTGATAACGCAGCAAGCGTTAATGGCGTTAATTATTATGAAGATAAGGATGGCAAACCAACAAGCAGTCAACAGACTATTGGAATGGCATTTATTTATAAATATTAAAATCATTATTGGGCATTCGACAGAATGTGTCGAATGCCCCTACTCTTTATCTGATGAAGACTTTTTTTCTGATTGCGATTCTTGGATTAAGCATACATGCGAATTGTAACGGTCAATCCGCAACAACGAGCGTGATGGATTTTTCTAATGTTGTGGTAGCCGATTCACTATCAAAAGAATTTCTGTTCCGTAATGCACAACGTTGGGTGAATACTATAAAAGACGAAAAAATAGTGCTTTCACAAAATGATTCTATACTCGGTAAGATAGAAGGTGAGAGTTCATATTTAGTCTACACGCAGCAAGCAGGCATCTTAAAGAAATTATCAGGACGAGTGAGTTACAAGATTTCCATCGAAGTGAAGGATAAAAAGTATCGGTATCACTTTAGTGACTTTGTTTTTCATTACTACAAACAGGATCGATACTACAACATGGTGGAAACAGGAAAGGTAAAATCATTAAATGAACAAAGTGCTTCAGGTTGGCAAAAATTATGGGATTATCATCGAACTATAACTCAGAATAAATTGAAAGAATATTGCAAGCAGTTAGAAATAAAGATGGTGGAGAAACCAGAAGTACCTAGCGAAAAAGTCACAGCTAAAAAAGTAGAATGGTAGTTGACCCCTATTTTAACAACATCAATAAATAAAATTCTAAACCACTATGAGCAAATCAAAATTAGAGTACATCTGGCTAGACGGATATCAGCCGACTCAATCCCTTCGTAGTAAAACAAAAGTAGTTCGCAACTTTGACGGCACCCTCGATGGCTGCCCGCAATGGTGCTTTGATGGTAGCTCTACTGAGCAAGCACCAGGAGGATCTTCGGATTGTTTATTAACACCGGTAGCTTTGTTTCCAGATCCAGGAAGAAAAGATGCATTCTTGGTGATGTGCGAAGTTCTAAGTCCTGATGGATCAGCTCACCCTTCTAACGGTCGCGCACTCATCGAAGATGATGATCGCGATTTTTGGTTTGGCTTTGAACAGGAATATTTCTTATGGAACCCAGCAACTGATAAGCCATTGGGTTTCCCTGAAAACGGATACCCAGCTCCACAAGGTCCGTACTATTGCAGTGTTGGCGCCAAGAATGCTTTTGGTCGTCACATCGTAGAAGAACATTTGGACCTTTGCCTCGAAGCGGGAATTAATGTTGAAGGCATCAACTCAGAAGTAGCAACGGGCCAGTGGGAGTTTCAAATCTTTGCTAAAGGTGCTAAAGAAGCGGGCGATCAAGTGTGGGTCGCACGCTATTTAATGGAACGCACCGCTGAGAAGTACGGTGTAGCAATCAACTGGCATTGCAAACCTCTCGGTGCAACAGATTGGAACGGTTCTGGAATGCATGCTAACTTCTCCAACTCGTTGTTACGTGAATGCGGTTCGAAAGATATCTATTCACAAGTTTGTCAGGCGTTTGCACCTCTAGTAAAAGAGCACATCGCTGTATACGGAGCTGACAATCATCTTCGTCTCACCGGCAAACACGAAACACAATCGATCGACAAATTCTCTTACGGAGTTTCTGATCGTGGTGCGTCCATACGCATTCCGATTGCAACCGTTGAGAATGGTTGGAAAGGTTGGCTGGAAGATCGCAGACCAAATTCTGCTGCTGATCCTTACAAGGTAGCAGCGAGGATCGTCCAAACCGTCAAGTCTGTTTCAGACTACGCTGAAGTGTTAGTCAATGGAAAGCAAAAATAATTTGTCACTTTTTAAATCAAGTTTACTATGGATACAACTCAATTAAAAAAAGGACCGGGATTCTGGCGTGAGCATCGTGAGACAATCATTACGATTAGCATCATACTGCTCATCATGGTCTCTTTGAAGTATCTTTTCCAACTTGCATTGCACTCACACCTGGTATAGCATTTAAGCTATATCAATTGAAACTGAGGCCATCTCCATCAGAGGTGGCCTCTTGCTTTTTAGCGAAGCCTCAAATTAATTCGTCAGTTCGGTTTGAAAAATCCCGTTATCTTCGGGGAATGAAATTGTTGATTGATATTATTGGCTGGATTGGTTCTGCAGAAGTAATCGCGGCATACGGTCTAAACAGTTATCAGAAAATGAAATCTGATTCTCTTCTGTTTCAACTACTGAATCTCACTGGCGGGATTTTCTTAATCATCAACACCATTTACTACTCTGCTTATCCATCTGCTTTCATTAATGTAGTGTGGGTCATTATCGCCTCCATTGCCATTGTACAATTTTTCAGAAAAGAAAAAAAATCACAAACGATATGAACAAAGTATGCTTGCTTGCTTTAATTCTACTTTCTGCTTGCTCTGGAAATAAAAGCAAGCCACTCCCTTATCAGATTGATGAACTTTTTTTGCAAGAATTTAAAGATAACGAACCTGGAGGAGCTGTCTTAGTAATACTGAATGGCGATACCATTCTCAAAAAAGGCTACGGGATTTCTGATATCCAAAGCAAGCAGAGAATTACTCCCTCCACTCTATTTAATGTTGGATCAATTTCAAAAACGTTTGTCTCCAACACTATTCTTTCACTGGCAGCAGAAGGCAAGCTGAACGTGAACGATAGTCTTTATAAATATTTTTCTGATTTTAAAAACCCAGTTATCGCAAAGAAAGTAAAGCTCCATCATATGCTTACTCATACTTCTGGATTGCCTGATAACCGTAGAGTGCTTCTCGACAGTGTCTATTTGCTTACGGCCAAAGATCAAGAAAACTGGAATCCAATCTTACAAAATGATTCACTCTTGTTTGAGCCAGGAACCAAGTTTGAATATTCAAATCCAGCATTCAATGGACTTGCGTTGATCATAGAAAAAATCACTAGTAAGAAATGGCAAGAGGTAGTGAAGGAAAGAATTTTTATTCCAGCAAAAATGCCAACAAGCAAAATTACAGATGGTCCTTATCCTCAATCAGACGTAGCTCATGGCTATATTAAATCTGGAACAACATTCATTGAAAAAGATTATGGTGAAGAACCCACATTTGCTGCTGCAGGAAATGGTGGTGTGTGGAGCTCTGTCAATGAGCTTGCCAATTATGAGATGGCCTTGCGCGAGGGTAAAATTTTGAAAAAAGATTTGGTGGAGCATTCCCGTTCCATCATGCATTACTCCCCGTGGAAGGGAGATGTTCCTCCATTCATTGGCTACAGTTGGTTTGTCAGCCAAACTACTGACAGTGCAAAAATTGTTTCTCACACCGGTGCACAAGGAGGTTTTCATGCAGACTTTGTGAGCATACCTGAAAAAGGTTTTTTGTATGTGGTGTTGTGCAACCGATCTTTCCCGAGAAAAGAATTCAGAAAAAAGATTTTAGAAATGATAAATCTAAAACCACAGGAACTCTACACACCTAGATAGAACTCATTCACCTCTGACATTATCCATGAAAAATTCCATGGATGTTACAAAGGCAAAATAGTTTACCCAATCTCAATCACCACATCATCGGTGATTGGATGACCAACACAGGTGAGCACGTAGCCTTCTGCCCGTTCAGATTGTGAAAGTCCTTCTTCCTCATCCAGTTTCACTTTACCACTAAGGGCGCGGCCACGACAAGCGGTGCAAAGTCCACTTTGACAAGAATATGGCAAATCAATCCCTTGATCAAGTGCTGTTTCTAAAATCGTGCGATTGGGTTCTACTGTAAATTTATACTCTTGACCATCGTAACGTACAGTTACTTCATGCGCCGTATTTCCAGACACTGTTGCCGCTTTGGTCTCTTCTTTTTTCTCTCTGTCGATCGTACCGGAGACAAAACTCTCTTTGAAAATTTTCTCTTTCGGAATGTTCAGCTCTGTCAATAACGTATCGACATTCTTCATCATTCCTTCAGGGCCGCACATTAGGTAGGTAGTCTTGTCAAGTCCCCAATCAGGAATTCGTTCAAAGAGTTTCGCCAGCATTTCTGTGTTGAGTAGCCCGGAGTAGCCTTGCCAATTCATTGGCGCATTATCAAGGATGTGGATTACATGAACGCGCCCTTCATAATTGGTTTGCCATTTATCCAATTCATTTTTGAAAATGATGCTATCAATATCTCGGTTGCAATAGATAAGTGAACAAATAGTATTCGGCTCTTGCGTGATGGCACTTTTCAAAATAGAAATCATTGGAGTGATGCCGCTGCCTCCGGCAAACATTACAAGATGTCGCTTATTGTCTTTCACAAATTCAGTTGTGAAATTGCCCAGTGGTTCAAGCACTCTAATCTTATCACCCTTCTTTACTTGATCAGGAATCCAGTTGCTCATCAGTCCATTGTCCACCCGCTTTACCATCACAGTCAAGTGGTCATCCAGAAATGGAGATGAACAAAGTGAATACGATCTGCGTACTTCTTTCCCCTGAAGGGTGGCAATCAGTGTCAAAAACTGACCCGACTTGTATACTAATTTTTTTTCAGGCTGTTCGAAATGTAAAGAGATGGAGTCTTTTGTTTCTTGGATAATATCTTTTACGACGAGTTCGTGATAATGATTATTAGAAGCCTCTTGTTTCTTCTCGCTCTTTTTAAATAAACCAAAAGCCATGACAGTAATTGAAAAATTAAAGATTAAAAATAGTAAAATTCCAATTTAACAATTGGAACGAGTTGTAAAGTTAACAACAATCTGGAAAGTATCTGTTATCAAGGAATGTTGATACTCGAATCTACAGGTTAAGCCAATATGTCCATTTCAACACCAAGGCGCGGTTTCTTGATTGGAGGTTTTCAGAAAGATAATTCTCAGTATACACGACAAAGAAATCTGAAGCTGGTTTGTATCGCCATTGTAAACGAGCATTTAGCCCAACGTTATCATACCGAGTGTTGTATTGAACAATGGTGGTAAAAAAAAGTTTGGTAGTAAATGTCAAATCTACTCGGGGACTTATCAATAAGAATTTTGCGCTACCATAACTCAATCGGATATCATTGTAATCGTATGTCACCGTAACGTTTCCGTAAGGTTGATATCGATAAGATAGAGTGCCACTTAATCCTTTTTTGCTACCGTCATAAAATTGCCCTCCGGATGCTTTTACGGAATAGGTAAAAACTTTTCTTGCATCTGAATTATACTGGACATTGAATTCAGTCCAATCAAACTGCTGGCCTGTTTTGTATGTACCGTCACTTTTTGGATCAAGAGGATTGAAGTCTTGCGGAAGAAGCGAGAAAATTCGTTGTACGGTTCCAAACATCCGACTTGTGTTTTTATAATTAATGGAATAATCCGCTATGAAGGCTTTGTCTGTAATAGTTCCGTTAAGTATTTGCGTTCGATCAAACTCAAGACCAGGCCCCATGTTCGTGATCGAGCCGCGCTTAGGATAAAACCTACCTTCTACTCGATTGAATCCATTGATGAATCCGTGATAAACAGATTGCGCGGGTACAAACCCCACTTCGGCATTGTAGTTTTCACCAACACCATACTGTCCGCCAAAAGTATTGAAATGACGAGAGGAGTAACTTAAAAACAAACCATAGGAATAATTTTTATCCGTTGTGAAGTCGTCAAAAGATTTGTGGTAATAAAAATCACCATTCCATTTATTACTCTTGGTAAAGAGATTAAAATCTGCACCGATCACGCGGTTGTATAAGTTCAATTTCTTTACAGTATCCGAACCGTTCCAAGTGTTTCGCACCAAATCAGATTGATAATATTTAGTCGAATCATATTTTTCCATACCTAATGATTGCTTATTGACTACAAAAAAATCAATGTTCGATCTTGAAAAAATTTGACGTTGCACTACTGCCACCGTATAATTTTGCTCTGGCAAGCCCAAACTTTCTTTCTTTTTGGTTTGAAGGTTCATCGCACCGATGCGCCAGTTTTTGCCAATCTTTCCGCTTACCCGGGCACCATACGCAATTGGAACTTTCTGAAGGTTGCCCGATGAATCAGCTACCAACCCAATCCTTCGTGAGAAAAACGGACGAGTTGGTGGATAGCCTGGAGTGGAAAACAAATCGCTATTCTCAAGGAAAAAAGTTCTGCGTTCAGGAAATTGATATTCAAAACGCGTAAGATTAATGACTTGCCTGTCTACATCCACATTAGAGAAGTCAGGGTTCACCGTTAAATCAAGATTGATGGCAGGTGTAACAGCAACCTTAGCATCAAAGCCAGCAGTCATGGAACTGCTTGTCGGTACATTGTTTTCCGCATCTTGCGTAGATGAGCCCACTATATATGGAATCACAGAAACATTGACACCCGGATGCGGTGCGGGTTCCTCCCAAATCATTTTGCCCGTGTAGGCGAATGAAGCTGGCACATATTGAATGGGTGTGGCAATCCAACTTGAAAGTTGGTTGTGCTTCAAGTCATGACGGAGAAAAGTGATGTTCCAATTTTTTTTATTGTAGCGAAACGATTTAAATGGGATTGCAATCTCAGCCACCCAACGATCACTATAACGCTTCACCTGTGAATACCATTTGTTATCCCAATTGTTATTGAAATAATCACCGGAAGTTCCTCCGCCCGAAACCGTTCCTTCGTGTTGCACATTAAATGGCGTGATCAAAAAATAAAATCCGTTGGTATGATCGTCATAGGGATCAAAGATCACCCCGATATTGTCATTCAAATCAAAATCAAAATCCCGGCGAAGACTCTGCATGATATTGGGCTTCTCCATATTATCATAGCACACATACGACACATAAAAAAAATGTTGATCGAAAGTAACGCGAGCTTCCGTTTGATACGTGGGTGGCATCGTGTCCACCGGAGAATTCATGTAAAAATTAGTGGCAACATCGGCACTCGCCCAATCGGGCTCATCGATAATACCATCGAGCTTGATTTGGCCCTTCGCCTTTTTGATATGAAAGTCAATGCCCTGCTTATTTTTTACTTGTGCAAAAACCTCTTCAGCATCAAAGCCCAGGAAAAAAATAGTAATAAAAAATAGGTTTTTGGTTCGGAACATAGTCTAGGCACAAAAAAAGTATTTACCTGTACGGTCAATAATAAATAGGGTTGCGCAAATTATATCGACTTCTGTTAAGAGAATGTTAAATGATTGAAGGACCAATGGCAATGATTTTTAGCATCGATAAAAGAGAGAGACCTATGCATCCATCTGTGCAATCCGTGGCTATTTGTTAAATTTATGGTTTAAACCAATTCTATAGTGAACCTTAACCCACTTAATGCTATCTCCCCGATTGATGGCCGTTACTTCGAAGCCACCAAATCCCTCGGACTTTACTTTTCAGAACAGGCACTCATGCGCTATCGAGTCTTGGTGGAGATCGAATATTTCATCGCGTTGATTGAGCTACCTTTGGAACAACTAAAATCTTTCCCAAAGAAAAATATCGATAACCTCCGTGGCATTTATAAAAACTTTAGCGAAGCCGATGCATTAAAAATTAAAGAGACAGAAAAAACCACTAACCACGACGTAAAAGCGGTGGAGTATTTTATCAAAGACAAATTTGATCAACTCGGACTTTCTTCCTTCAAAGAATTCATTCACTTTGGGTTGACATCGCAAGATGTAAACAATACCTCTACTCCTCTCTTATTCAAGGAATTCTTGGAAAGAGAATTTTTACCCGAACTCAACAAATTGGTTTCGTCATTGGATGCACAAGCTGAAACGTGGAAAAACATTTCGATGCTTGCACGAACGCACGGACAACCCGCTTCGCCAACAAGGCTTGGAAAAGAGATTGCCGTGTTTAGCTCACGCATCAAAAAACAACTTGAGTTATTTAAAACCATTCCTCATTCGGCAAAATTCGGAGGTGCCACGGGAAATTTTAATGCGCATCACATATCCTATCCGGAAATCAAGTGGCTTGACTTTGGGAACAATTTTGTAAAAAAATATTTAGGTTTGGATCGCAGTCACCCAACAACACAAATAGAACATTACGATAATCTCGCTGCGCAGTTTGATAATTTGAAACGAATCAACACTATTCTTATCGACTACAGTCGTGATGTGTGGCAGTATGTGGCGATGAATTATTTCAAACAAAAAATAAAAGCAGGAGAAATCGGCAGCAGTGCGATGCCACACAAAGTGAACCCGATTGATTTTGAAAATGCCGAAGGAAATTTAGGGATAGCGAATGCGTTGTTCGAACATCTTTCTGCCAAACTTCCCATCTCGCGTTTACAACGAGACCTCACCGACTCAACAGTGCTAAGAAACATTGGTGTGCCGATGGCTCATACCTGGATTGCGATTAGATCATTGCAAAAAGGGATCAGCAAGCTGGAATTGAATAAGGCTGCGATTGACAACGACCTTGAAGAAAATTGGGCAGTGATTGCCGAAGCTATACAAACCATCTTGCGAAAAGAAGGTTACCCCAATCCGTATGAAGCGCTTAAAGATTTGACTAGAAAAAATGAGAAGATTACTCAACAAACTATTCATCGCTTTATTGATGGACTGGAGGTTGAAAAGGAACTAAAGGAAAAACTTAAGCAGATCAGTCCTTATAATTATGTGGGGATTGTTTAAATTGTAGTCGCCAAAAACCTATCTATGACAACAGCCATTGAACACTTTCGTAATCTTGTTTCACTTTCTATTGCCGACGGAACCATCGAAGAATCGGAAAGAGTAGCGCTTTCAAAAATCGCATATGAGCGCGGCATTCCCATCGAACGATTGAATGTGATGCTCAGCAAAGCCAATGAATACGTTTACCTCATTCCACAAAATATGATTGAACGTGAAAAACAATTGGAGGAGATGATTGCATTCGCCAAAGTAGACGGAAGGTTTTGCAACGCTGAACTTGATTTGATCTCCACTGTTGCTGAGCGGCTCGGCTTTTCCAAGGAAGAGTTGGATCAATTCCTCAAGGCGGCAGGTTAGGTCCATAGTCACGAAATTCAATTCCGAAATGTACACGATTGATAAAGTAAGCTCAGACGAGGCTCTGCGACTAATCAACTATTGCGTCGAGCACGTGAAGAAAAATAACAAATCGATTGCAGTTTCGGTTTGTGGACCAGAGTGCGAGTTGATCGCTTTCGTTCGTATGGATGGAACAAGCGTAGCTGCATCGAAGATTGCGCAGAACAAGGCCTACACATCAGCATCTGATCGTTCGGAAACCAGTAAAATGGGCGAGCGTATGCGCGGCAAAGATAATCCTGCCTTTTGGGGTGATGAGCGCATCACCGGTTTTGGTGGTGGCGTGCCGATTATTCAAAACAATAAAGTGATTGGAGCAATTGGTGTGAGCGGCTTGCCCGAGGCGGATGATGAACAACTAGCGAAGGATGCAGTGAAGAGTGTGTTTGGGTATTAAGTCATTTGATAATTAAAACCTTTCTCAGCTAGGGATAGCTACGGAAAAAGTTGAATCGTTTACTCTCATGATTGAGTGGTTGGTTCTATTGTTGTTATTGGAGCTAAGGGATCAGTAAAAATTAGCGGCATTATTACACCCTGCAAAGAGGTGCAGGAAAACTTAGCAAACAATAATCCCCTTGATGTGGAGATTGCAACATTATTCAAATGCTTAAGAAACTGTTCTGGATATTGATATTTATCTCCATCTCTGAAAAAATCATAATTTTCTATTGTAAAATCGAAAGAAATTTCAGCTTCTGCTAGCTTACAAATAGTTTTCTTCTCTTTTACTAAGGACGTAGTAACATAGATACTACTTTGAATGATTTTCAATTGATCAAAAAAAGAAACTTTTGTTTTTACATCAAAAGTAACTTCAACAGGATCTTGACCTAAATTATGAGCCTTTGCCAATACCTTGAAATTCTCAAGTAAAAAATAATCGACGCTGAATGCGCTTAAGAGATATTTAGGAGACTCTTGTGGTGTTAATGTTTCAGGCATTATACGGCTATATTCTGATTTTTAAAGTCCACAAACTCTCTATTTACTTCAAGTGTCTTAGGTTTAGGGTCATTGACTTTTACTATCCCCATAAATTCAACATTGTGACATTGTTTTATATAATCATTTGGAGAAGAGTCAATTTGAAATTTGAAGTCAAGTGCTCTTTGAAATTTTACTAACAAAGGAATGTTGAGAATTTTATCACCAGTAAATAATTGAGTTATGAAACTTGCACTAACACCAATCTTCTTAGCAAGCTGATTTTTTTTCATCTCATCACCCATTTGGTTCTGAATATGCTTAATAAAAGCGAAGTGAATCAAGTCTCGTTCAAAGTCGAGTTTTTCCTTCTCACTTTTAATTGAGAATATTTTTTTTAGACTATTTTTTGAAATCGTATTCATAATCAGCTATTGATTCAAGTTTTGGTTTGAGTCTTTTGTCATTTGCTTTTTGAAAGTTTTTATGAGCTAATAAGTGGATCATAATAATTTTCTTGCCTCCAATACCTAAATGAAATTCTTTGCAATAGATTCGGGGATTAGATTTCCCCGTGAACTTCATTGCGGTAATGTCTTTCGTTTTTTCAGATATTTTCTCTTTTCTGTACAAGTCATCATTATAATGATTTAGTAAAATCGTAATTAGTATTTTTATAAATCTCTTTTTGTTAAGAGCCAAAAACGCACAAATCTCTTTTGCGCTCTTGGCATCAATTCTTAATTCAACATTGGGAGTTCTAATACCCAAAAGAGAATATTGGTTCTCTTCTATAAATCCGTCCAACGGTAATATTACGCATTCTCTTTTCACAAAGTTAACCTATAGGTTAATTTATTTCATAATTAATCTTACATTTGCGGCCCTTTTTATAAGGAAAAGTCTCCAATGTATCTGAAAATCAACTAAAAGGACTAAAAAATAATTTAGCCTCAGTTTCTTAAAAAAGATGATCGCCCCCCAACAATTTAAATTCAAATTAGTCACAAAGAGCATATAGTTGCTAAATCCTTTAATTCAGCCCCATTTCCTATTTATCAATTCGTTTTGGCTGTTCCAAAGGGTTTTTATACCTTTGCAACCCATTTTATAAACAAATTAATTTTAAACCATGAACAACTACGAGACAGTATTCATTCTCAATCCCGTTTTGTCTGATGACCAGGCAAAGGATGCTGTCGAGAAATTCAAGAAGGTGTTGACCAAAGGCAAAGCCGAGGTCATCAACGTAGAGCAATGGGGACTAAAAAAGATGGCTTATCCCATCCAAAAGAAGTCCACTGGGTTCTACAACCTCATCGAATTCGCGACAGAAAACACAGGCCTCATCAACACGCTGGAAACTGAATTCAGACGTGATGAATCGGTGATGCGCTTCCTTACCACCGTGCTGGACAAGCATGCCGTGGCATACAATGTACGCAGGCGCAAAGGCGAGTTCAATCGCACGAAAAAAGCAGTTCCACCTAAAAGAGAGAGGGCCGAAGCATGACACTAATGAATGAACCTATTAAGCGCGCTGAGATAAAACCGAAGTATTGCCGCTTTAAAAAGAACGGGATCAAGTACATTGACTACAAAGACCCTGATTTCTTGTTGAAATTTATCAACGAACAAGGTAAGATATTGCCCCGCAGACTTACTGGCACAAGCTGGAAATTCCAGAACAAGGTGGCCCAGGCTGTAAAGCGCGCAAGGCACATCGCGATATTGCCTTACCTGGCTGACCAAATGAAATAACCTATAAACCTTGTAATACTATGGAAATCATTTTGACACAGGATGTAACAGGGCTAGGTTACAAAAACGATACAGTAAAAGTAAAAGCTGGCTATGGCCGCAATTATCTTATCCCGAATGGAGTGGCGTTGATTGCCAACGAGCCGAACAAAAGAAAAGTAGCTGAAGACATTCGTCAGGTTGCACACAAAGCTGCAAAGTTGAAGCAAGATGCTGAGAGCTTAGCTTCAAAAATCGGTGAGTTGACTATTGAAATTGGCACGAAGGCTGGCGAAACCGGAAAAATTTTCGGTGCCGTTACTGCCTTGCAAGTGGCTGATGCTTTGAAAGCAAAAGGATTTGATGTTGATCGCAAGAAGATCAGCTTCAAAGAACAACCGAAACAACTTGGCACTTACACAGCACTGTTGGATCTTCACAAAGAAGTGAAACACAACGTGCAAGTAAATGTAGTGGCAGAGTAATCTGTTTTAGATTTTAATAAGAAAGCCTGAGGGAAACTTCAGGCTTTTTATTTTGCCTGAACAGGTTTCTCGATTTTGCTGACCAACTCATCGTACCAATCTTGTCCGTATTTTCTGACCAACGGATCTTTCAAGAATTTATATAACGGCACTTGCAATGATTTGCCATAACTGCATGCAGCCGAGCAAATGCTCCACTCGTGATAGTTTACGGCTTCAAAATTTTTCTTCTTTGTAATCCGGATTGGATAGAGATGACAGGAAATTGGTTTGCGGTAAGAAATCTTTCCGTCAAGGTAAGCTTGCTCGATACCACATTTTAAAACTCCCAGCTTGTCGTAATGCGCGTATGCACATTCACGCCCCTCGATCGTTGGTGTTGAAAAGTCTCCGTCCTCGTCCAGAATGTACGGTCCTTGTTCTTCAATACTTTTTAAGCCATCTGGTGTGAGATAAGGTTTTACCTGATCTTGAATTTCTTCCATGATGGAAAGTTCATCTTTCTCTAATGGAGCGCCAAGATCACCTTCCACGCAACAAGCACCTTTACATTTTTCCAAATGACAGACGAACTCCACTTTGGCAATGTCATCCGAAACTAAAACTTCTCCTATTTTGATCATGAGCTCTTCCTGTTAAATGTGAGTTTGGCGTTTTGTACCTCGCCTTTCTTCTTCTTATAAAATTCTGCGTCTGCAATGTAGCACAGTCGTTCAATTTCTGCATGAACAACTCCATTCTTGTCCTTCCATTGAATAACAAAAATGCGTGTAGTTTCTCCATCCTGAGTCACCACCTCTTTAATTTCCTTGAAATCAGTTTCAGTAAGTAGAAACCTGGCAAACAATGTAGCCTTTCCCGGCTTTTTAAAACGAATGTTTGCCGATTTATCCCAAACCACATAGTTTGATCCTAACGAACGAATCAGCATAAGCATATAAAATGGATCAGCGGCAGAAAAAAAGCTTCCGCCAAAGATGGTACCCACATAATTATAGGTCCAGATATTTAATCGTAGCCGTAAATGCACTTCGGATGAATCTGATGCCCAAAACAAAATCTTTCCACCTGTGCCAAAATACATCGGATACCAGTTTATGAAAGTGCGAAATTTCCAGGTAGAGAAAGATTCTTTTTTCCCGGTCTTTAAAAAATCAGGTTGCATAACGAATAAAAAGTTAACCCATAGCGAGTTGAGTGATTTACCTGAACTGAAGTTTTGCCAACCGATAAAAAACAAAATTAACTGAATTTATCATCCGCATTAAGTTGTTGACCTTTAACTTGCAGGTTGATTTATGGATAACTATTTACAAACGCTGAACGAGCCGCAACTGGAGGCTGTGCTGAATACCGAAGGGCCGTGCATGATCATTGCGGGTGCAGGATCGGGCAAAACACGCGTGCTCACTTACCGGATTGCACATTTGATCAAAGACAAAAATGTTGACCCATTCAGCATTATGGCTTTGACCTTTACCAATAAAGCTGCGAAGGAAATGCGCGATCGCATTGAAACTGTTGTTGGATCTGATGCGCGTAATCTTTGGACGGGAACGTTTCACTCAGTCTTTGCAAGAATATTGCGCGCTGAAGCGCATCACTTAGGCTATCCCAACAATTTTACGATTTATGATACCGACGACTCAAAGTCGCTGATCAAAAGTATTGTGAAGGAAATGGGACTGGATGATACGCAATACAAAGCCAGCACCGTTTACAATCGCATTTCATCCGCAAAAAATAAATTGATCGGCTATCAAGAATATTTGGCCAACCCATTGTTGATGGGCGATGATGCCAGCAACATGCGACCAGAGATTGGAAACATATTCAAGGCATATTCGCTGCGCTGCTTTAAAAGTGGCGCTATGGATTTTGATGATTTGCTTTTTAATACGGATAAACTTTTCCGCGATCATCTCGAAGTGTTGAACAAATACCAACAGCGCATCCATTATGTTTTAGTCGATGAGTTCCAGGATACCAATCTTTGTCAATATTTTATTGTACGGAAATTAGCGCACGTTAGACAAAATGTGTGTGTGGTGGGTGATGACGCACAGAGTATTTATGGTTTTCGAGGAGCGGATATTTCCAATATCTTAAACTTTGAAAAAGATTATCCCGATCTGCGGATCATCAAGCTCGAACAAAACTATCGATCCACTAAAACAATTGTTGACGCGGCCAATTCAGTGATCGCTAAAAACAAAGCGCAGCTTCCAAAAAATGTGTGGACCGATAATGAAGAAGGAAATCTTATCGAACTGATTAAAGCCATCTCCGACAACGAAGAAGGAAGACTGGTTGCCTCCTCCATCTTTGAAGAGAAGATGCAGCATCAATATTCGTTCAGCGACTTTGTGGTTTTGTTTAGAACCAACAGTCAGAGCCGCTCAATTGAAGAAGCGCTTCGAAGGATGAACATCAAATACAAAGTAGTAGGTGGACTCTCGTTTTATCAACGCAAAGAAATTAAAGACCTTCTCGCCTACTTGCGTTTCTCGTTGAACCAGCAAGATGAAGCTTCCTTTCGAAGAATCATTAACCTGCCGAAACGTGGAATTGGTGACAGCACCATCGACAAAATTGTTGTAGCGGCTAATGATCACGCCATTTCCATTTGGGAAGTGTTAGAGAATGCGCCTTCATTTTTAGGCGGACGCTCTTCCGGGCCAATTGAAGATTTTGTTACCAAAATCAAACGCTTTGGTGTTGAGATTCAAAATAAAGATGCGTATGAAGCCGCAGCAGAAATTGCCAAGTCATCCGGTTTGTTGAAAGAATTGTATGAAGACAAAACCGCAGAGGGACTAAGTCGATTTGAAAACGTTCAGGAATTACTCAACGCTATCAAAGAATATGTTGATGATCCCGAAAAAGAAGAGAAGGGATTAGGCGCATTCTTGCAGGAAGTTTCATTGGTTGGAGGGCAAGACGAAAATAAAGACAACGATCCCGACAAGGTAACGCTTATGACCATTCACATGGCCAAGGGATTGGAGTTCAAAAATGTTTACATCGTAGGTCTAGAAGAAGATTTGTTTCCATCGCAAATGATGTTGAGCAGTCGTGCAGAGTTGGAAGAAGAACGCAGGTTATTTTACGTGGCCATTACCCGCGCGCAGAAAAAACTTTTTCTTTCTTATGCCACTTCCAGGTATCGTTTTGGTCGGCTAAAAAATTGCGAGCCAAGTCGTTTCCTTGACGATGTTGATCAACGCTATGTTAAAATAAGTTCGAAATTTAGTGGCAACGATCTGTTCACTCCCAATCCCAACTATGCCAAGAGTTTTGTGAGTGGCATGAAGAAAACCATCAGCTCACAACCCGTTCCAAAAAAGGCGGTGGCTTACAAACCTACCGCTGACTTTACCCCAAGCGACACTAGGGGATTGAAAGAGGGGATGAAAGTAGAACATCCGAAATTCGGCTTTGGCACAGTAACCAAAATGGAGGAAATGGGCGCTGAACGCAAAGCCAGGATCAATTTTGCCGATTTTGGCGAGAAGACCTTATTGCTTAGCTTTGCCAAGCTGAAGATTCATGAGAATTAACATTTGACCCAGGCATCCTTGAGGTCAACTATTTCAAAGTAAAATTATGATCGGAGAATACAATACCCAACGCGAGGCGATTATCTTAAAAGAATACGGTCGCAACGTTCAAAAATTAGTCAACTACATTCGCACTATTCCCGACAAGGAAAAAAGGACGAAGATGGCAACTACATTGATCGAATTGATCAAACAGTTGGCGCCTGTAGCAAAAGAAGCACACGAAAACCCGCAACGCATGTGGGATGATCTTTACATCATCGCTGATTTCAACCTTGATGTTGACAATCCTTTCACAACTCCAGATCGCACGATTCTATTTAAGAAGCCGCGCAAAATGGAATATCCACAAAACGATGTGCGCTTCAAGCATTACGGAAAGAATATTGAAAGACTGGTAGCTGAGGCGATCAAGAAAGAAGATCCGCAAGAGCGTGAAGAAGCGACGATCTATCTCGGCAAATTAATGAAGACCTTCTACAGCAATTGGAACAAAGAAACATTGGACGATTCTGTAATTGTAAAAGACATCGCTCTTCTTTCAAAAGGCAAGTTGACTTTAAACCTCGACAAGGTGCGCGAGGACAACCTGTTTGAAAAACTTTATCGCGAGAAAAAGAAATTACGTCCTGAAGGAAATCCAAGAGATAATCGCGATAACCGAAATCGTGGTAATCGTCCATTTAATAAAAATCGCCACGGGCACCGCAGACGCGACCAATGAGTTCGTTTAAAATAAAAGGCGGACAAAAACTCAAAGGCGAGATCATTCCGCAAGGAGCCAAAAACGAAGCCCTACAAATTATCTGCACACCGCTTCTTACTTCAGAACCGGTAACCATCCACAACATTCCTGACATCCTCGATGTCAACAAGCTGATTGAATTGGTTGGTGAATTAGGTTGCAAGGTTGAGAAATTGCAAAAAGGATCTTATCGATTTACAGCAGCCAAAATCAACATCGATTATCTAAAAACAGAAGCTTACCGAAAAAAAGCATCTTCACTTCGTGGCTCCGTGATGTTACTCGGCCCAATTCTCGCTCGCTTTGGTGAAGCCAACATTCCAAAACCCGGTGGAGATAAAATTGGGAGAAGAAGATTAGATACTCATTTTCTCGGCTTCCAAAATCTAGGTGCCAAATTCAACTTCGATGGCAATGAAAATCTTTTTCACATCGATGCACGTGAGTTGAGGGGCTGCTACATGCTGCTGGATGAAGCATCGGTGACAGGAACAGCAAACGTCTTGATGGCCGCAGTATTGGCAACAGGAACTACTACGATTTACAACGCGGCATGCGAACCTTATTTACAACAGCTTTGCTCTATGCTCAATCGCATGGGTGCGAAGATTTCTGGCATTGGTTCGAATTTGTTAATCATTGAAGGTGTAGAAAAACTGAAAGGCACCGAGCACACGCTTTTACCTGACATGATTGAGATTGGCAGTTTCATCGGGTTAGCTGCGATGACGCAATCTGAAATCACCATCAAGAATTGCCGGATTGATATGCTGGGCATGATTCCGATGGTCTTCAAAAGGCTTGGGATTAAAATGGAATTTCGCGGAGACGATATTCACATTCCCGCGCAGGAAAGGTATGAGATCGAATCGTTCATTGACGGCTCGATCATGACGGTGGCTGATGCTCCTTGGCCTGGCTTCACTCCTGATTTATTAAGTATTGTCTTGGTAGTTGCTACACAAGCCAAAGGAACAGTGTTGATCCACCAAAAAATGTTTGAGAGTCGCTTGTTCTTTGTTGATAAGATCATCGACATGGGCGCTCAGATTATTTTGTGTGATCCGCACCGGGCCACCGTTATTGGTCTCGACCGCAAACAAATGCTTCGAGGAGTGAAGATGGCCTCCCCCGATATCCGCGCTGGTGTTGCATTACTCATTGCAGCACTCTCTGCGCAAGGCGAAAGTGAAATCTCCAACATCGACCAGATCGACCGTGGTTATGAAAACATCGAAGGGCGATTGAAAAAGTTGGGCGCTGCGATCGAGCGCGTCGATTAAAATCACAAACGAGCTTTTCTCTTAATCAAATCGAATCGCCTGCACTGGTTGGATGCGAGAGATAAACCGTGTAGGCAGCAACAGCACGATCGAAACGACAACGAATACAATTACATTTAAAATTATTACGGTGCTCCAACTCCACTCGATGGGCACGTATCGCATGTAGTAGTCATGGGCATTCAACTTAAATAAATGAAATTGGTCTTGTAGAAAACATAAGCCAAGGCCGATCACGTTGCCGTACAAGAGGCCTTTGGCGATCAAATTCATTCCATTGTAGATAAATACTGAGCGAATTAATTTATTTGGTGCGCCCATTGCTTTGAGTAAGCCTACCATGGGAATGCGCTCCATCACCAAAATTAAAATCACAGAGATCATGTTCACACTCACAACAATCAAAATGATGCCCAGCAAAATGCGCACTTGCCTCTTCACCAAGTCAAGCCACTCGAAAATCTGGATATACTTGTCGCGCACGGTTTCAATGTTCAGATCATAATCCATCGCTTCGCCAATCTCTTGCTGTGCTTTATCCAAAGCGGCTTGATCAAAATTGAATTTATAATTCCAAATGGCTGAGGTTGCTCTTAGAAATTTATCAGGCTCATCCGGGTTATCTATCACACGCTCTTGAACGGCTGCAATAAAATTGCTTACATCCTCTTTCCAAAGGTCATACGTCTTAAAATAATTGAAATCAATTAGCACTTCTAGTCCACCCGCTTGATTGGAGCTCCATCCATTCAGTTGTTGTACTACACGCAGGTCGCCAATCACGACCTTGCTATCAAAATAATCTGAAAGATTAGTTTCATAAATGCCTACAATATTCAGTTTACGAAAGCGTGGTGGGTTTTGAAAAAAATGCAGAATGATGGCATCACCAATTTTTGCATTGATCTTGTTTGCAATCACTCGGCTGATCACGATGTCATGAGAATAACCTGAATCAGGAAAAGACAAAAACTTTCCTTCCACCATGTTTTCGTCAAAAGCTTCGCGATTAAATTTCTTGCTCACACCTTTAAATACAATCCCCATCACCTCATTTTCAGTCTTGATAAGCCCAGGCTTGTGGCTGAATTCCTGAACATGTTTTACAAAAGGAAATTTCTCTGGATGCTGATACAAATCAATATTAAAATCAAATGGCTGCTCTGCCACGGCATTGTTCATAGTAAATTTTGTGATGAGCAGGTGATTGCTAAAGTTGTATACTTTTTCTTTCACACCACTTTGAAACCCACGCATAACCAAAAAAGAAACGATCGCTGCCGCCAAACCAATGGCAATGCTAGCTACTGCCACTTTGTGGATCGTAGAAGAAAAACTGCCTGTTTCTACAGATCGTATTCTTTTCGATATGAAATAAGAAAGGTTCAAATAGGATGAGTTACTTTGCAAAATAATGAAAAGGAAAATGATTGCAGCTATGAATTTAACTAGGATTGCGCATTGGCATAACTTGTGCTAAAAAATATACTTACCGCGTCTTCTGACTTAATTGATTTGCCTGATTCCCATGATTTATTGCTCAGCCTTTGAATCACCCGTCAGGTTAGTTAAGTTTATCATGGTGATCCTATAAATCATCGTCTGGTAAAAGAAAACACCGTGCACCACCAACAAAAATTTCTAATGAATAATCCAGGTTTAAGAATGAATGCAGTGAAGTGCTATCAACTGATCTTTATATTTCTGTTTAGTTCTTGTTTGGCTTTTGGTCAATCTAAGTACAAGATAATAACGGGAGCAGAACAGATCGATCAATTGTTGCCTCTTCTCCAAAATAAGGCCGTGGCAATGATGGTCAATCAAACGTCCGTGATCGGTCAAACACATTTAGTGGATTCATTGCTACGATTAAAAGTCAACATAAAAAAAATTCTTACAGTAGAGCATGGCTTCCGAGGCAACGCTGATGCTGGCGAAAATGTGAACGATGCAATTGATGCAGCCACGGGCTTGACGATGGTCTCGATCTACGGAAGCAAAGAAAAACAAAAGCCAACCACTGAACAATTATCAGATGTTGATGTGGTGATCTTCGATATGCAAGATGTAGGTGTGCGTTTTTTTACCTATATCAGTTCAATGCAGTACTTGATGGAAGCTTGCGCTGAAAATGGAAAGAAGGTGATTGTACTTGATCGCCCTAATCCGAATGGCGCTCACGTAGATGGTCCCGTGCTCAACCCGGACCAAAAATCTTTTGTCGGCATGAATCCGATTCCGATTCTACATGGAATGACCGTGGGCGAAATGGCGCAAATGATCAATGGCGAAGGTTGGCTTGGAGCAGGAAAAAAATGTGACTTGCATGTGCTTGCCATGAAAAATTACGATCACAAGAAAAAATATTCTTTATTGATAAAACCATCTCCCAACTTGCCCAACGACCACGCCATTGCTTTATATCCTTCTACTTGCTTGTTGGAAGGAACTGTTATAAGCGTTGGCCGAGGTACACGAACACCATTTGAAATTCTTGGTCATCCGAGTTTAAAAAATCAACCGTTTCATTTCAAACCTGAGAGCATTGACGGCATGGCTAAAAATCCACCCTTTGAAAATAAACTTTGTTATGGCCTAGATCTCAGGAGTAAATCAGCCAATGGTTTAACATTGGAATATCTGATCAAGATGTATCGCGAATATCCTGACAAAGAGAAATTCTTTATTCCTTACTTTGACAAGCTCGCGGGTAATAAAACGCTAAAAGAACAAATCAAACAAGGCTTGAGCGAAGAGGATATTAAGGATACCTGGCGAAAAGAATTGAGTCAATTCAAAGCAAAGAGGAAAAAATATTTACTCTATGACTAAAGCTGAGAAAGTAAACGACATCCTTAAAACTCTCGAACATTATTTTCCTAATCCAGAAGTTCCTCTTCATCATAAAGATGCTTACACCTTATTGATCTCAGTCTTATTATCTGCACAATGCACTGATGAACGCGTGAATAAAACCACCCCACATCTTTTCAAACTGGCCGACAATCCTTTTGACATGATGAAGCTTTCGGTGGAAGAAATTCGTGAGGTCATTAAACCTTGCGGGCTTTCACCCATGAAATCCAAAGGCATTGCGGGGTTATCCAAAATTCTAGTAGAAAAGTATAATGGGAAAGTTCCTTCCACTTTTGAAGAGCTTGAAGAACTTCCCGCCGTTGGACATAAGACAGCATCAGTGGTGATGACGCAATGGTTTGGATTTTCCGCCTTTCCTGTCGACACACACATTCATCGGCTTGCTTATCGTTGGGGATTATCCAATGGAAAAAGTGTGGAACAAACCGAAAAGGATTTAAAGAAGTTAATCCCTGAAGAAAAGTGGAACAAAGCACACCTTCAAATTATTTATTTCGGCCGTCAGTATTGTCCGGCTCGAGGCCATGTGTGGAGTAATTGCCCGATTTGTAAAAAGTACATGAGAAAGTCATTGAGGGACTAATTTGGAAAATTTTCGTTACTTTTGTAGAAAATTTTCCGAATATGGAATCTGCCATCATCATTAGCCTTTTAGGTGGAAAAAAAATGCTGGGGAATACAGAGAATCTATCCGCTCTTGCAGAACTTGGCCTACCGAAGCAATCCCTGGTCTTCTTCCTGCGTTTAAGTCGACTGGATGAGAAAAGGGTTTTTCGCTACCTGGATGTTACCAAACGAACATTGGATAACTATAAACCAGAAGAACGAATGCGCTTGTATATTTCTGATCGGCTTATCCACTTAGCACAGTTATATGCTAAAGGAAAGCAGCTCTTCAATAGCCTTGAAAGTTTTTCGGAGTGGCTGAATTTACCATCCATCGATTTGAACGGAGAAAAACCGATTGATCATATCAATACCAGAAACGGCATCGATGAGTTACTCGCGATTTTGGGCAGGCTTGAGCACGGAGTATTGGCATGATTCTTTATCGATGTGCTTTAAAGAAATGGGTAAAAGATCTTACGGGCCAGGGAGCTTTTCTTTATGGAGGTCGTTGGAACTCGCCAGGAAAACATGCCGTATACACGGCTGAAAATAATTTACTCGCCGCTTTGGAAGTCGCCCTTCGTGTTCCTCTTACCAATATTTCATCCGACTATGTGATGATACCCCTTCTAGTACCTGATAGTGCCGCAGTTTATTCTCCCACGCTTCCTAAAAATTGGAATCGAAACCCGAAATTAACGCAACAAATTGGCGATGAATTTCTTGAAGCGAATAAATTTCTTCTGATGAAAGTGCCATCGGCATTGATGAGCAACACATTCAACTTTCTCATCAATCCAAAACATAAATTATTCAAAGAGGTAAAAGTGAATAAACCAGAATCGTTACTTTTCGACGAACGATTGATCAAAATGATGCAAAAAGAAAATGAATAACCTTCGTATCATCTTCATGGGCACTCCCGAATTTGCCGTGCCAAGTCTTGAAATTCTTGTAGAGAATAAATTCAATGTCGTTGCCGTAATTACGGCACCCGACAAACCCCAAGGTCGTGGCCAAAAGCTTACAGCTTCTCCTGTAAAGGAATGCGCATTAAAACATAATATTGAAGTCTTACAACCTACTAATTTAAAATCGCCTGAATTTTTAAATGAACTAAAAAGCTACAATGCCAATCTGCAAATAGTCGTTGCCTTTCGAATGCTACCTGAAGTGGTTTGGTCGATGCCTTCCCTCGGTACTTTCAATTTGCACGCATCGTTATTGCCCCAATATCGCGGTGCTGCGCCAATCAATTGGGCGATCATCAATGGAGAAAAAGAAACTGGTGCTACGACTTTTTTTTTGAAACATGAAATTGATACGGGCAGCATAATCTTTCAAGAGAAGGAAAAAATTGACGACGACGATGATGCCGGAAAACTTTATGAACGTCTAAGACATAAAGGCGCTGCATTAGTTTTAAAAACTGTCAAGGCCATCGAAAGCGGCAATTATCCATCTGTTCCTCAAACAGAAGCAGAGGCAAAACACGCTCCGAAAATCTTTAAGGAGACCTGTGAAGTAAATTGGAATCAACCTTCCGAGTCTATTCGGAATTTTGTGAGAGGATTAAGTCCTTATCCTGCAGCATGGACAACCTTGAATGGAAAAGTTTTTAAAATATTTCAGTCGGCGATCGACAGTCGGCAGTCGTTAGCAAAGCCGGGTGAAATTGAAACCGACAACAAAACTTTTCTTCGAGTCAAAACTCAAGATGGCTGGTTATCCATTCTTAAGTTTCAACCTGAAGGAAAAAAGAGAATGAGTGTGGAAGAATTTTTTAGAGGGAATAAAATTTAATTCTCAATGAGTCAATTAATCAATGACAATCATACGCATTGAAAATTGAACATCGACTTCATTGAGAATTAGACTTTCACCGTCTTCCACCTTCCCATCCTGAAAAGATAAATACCAGCAACCGCAATGGCAGACTCCGCGATAGCGATAGCGGCATAAACACCATTCGGGCCAAAATCAAATTGGATGGCGAGCAGATAAGCCAATGGAATTTGGAAGCACCAGAATCCAAACAGGTTCAACAACGTTGGTGTTCGTGTGTCACCCGCACCATTAAACGATTGTGTGATCACCATTCCATATCCATAAAACAAATAACCAAACGCTACTATTTGCAAGCATTGGGTTCCGTATCCAACAACAGACTCATCGCTGGAAAAGAACTTGAGAATGGGTGACGACAAAAACAAAAAGATCACCATTACAAATCCCAGAAATATCATGTTGTAAAAACCAGTTTTCCAAACGGATTTTTCAGCACGCTCCGGCTGACCAGCCCCGAGATTTTGTCCTACCAATGTAGCTGATGCATTCGCCATTCCCCATGAAGGAAGAATGGTAAAAACAATGACGCGAATCGCGATGGTATATCCTGCCATGGCAGCACTGCCAAAATGAGAAATGATTCGGGCGAGAAAAACCCAGCTCGCCGATGAAATCAAAAACTGACCCGTGCCACCAGCAGAAACATTGATCACTTGCTTGATGATTTTCCAATCAATTTTAAAATTCTTCGCGTTCATCTTCACAATGCCTTTGTCGGAAAACAAGTAGAACAATTGATAGACTACACCTAGACTTCGGCCGATAGTTGTGGAGATCGCGGCTCCTTCCACACCAAATGCCGGGATTGGCCCCCAGCCAAAAATCAAAATCGGATCAAGCATCATGTTGATCAAATTCGCCAACCACAATGCCCGCATGGCGATAGCGGCATTGCCTGCCCCTCGGAAAATTCCATTGATGAGAAATAACATCATGATGGAAATATTTCCAGTCAACATCCATAATGTAAAACGTGAACCAACTTCAATAACTGATTCCGATGCACCCATCAGTTGAAGCAAATCCTTGTAGAAGAAGATTCCAACAAGAGTCACCGCAAAGGAGCAAAGCAAACCAACCAAAATAGCTTGCACACCAGCCACTGCTGCCCCTTCGTTATCTTTCTCCCCCACCCTACGGGCGACTAACGCTGTGGCACCCATGCTTACACCCCATGCTACAGAATACACAATGGCCAGCAAGGATTCAGTGAGCCCGATCACGGCTACCGCATCGCTGTTGTTGAGACGGCTGACAAAAAAGATATCGACCACCGCAAAAACGGACTCCATCGCCATTTCTAAAATCATGGGAATAGATAAGAGAAATATCGCGCGATTGATACTGCCTTCAGTGAAGTTCTGCTCATCGCCCTTCACCGCGATTTTAAATAACTCGTAAAAAGACTTAACACGTGAAAAATAATTCATGATTGAAACTGACTTTAATAAATAAAATGAAAAACTTCAAACCAAATTGGTTTGATTGACGGAAAGGATACCAGCTATCTTATTGAAAGTTGTGGTATCAGAGAGGCAGCTTCATAGGCGTTGAACCGATTGAAGGACAAAGCTAATCCTTTTATTTTAAATCATTCACTTGCCACAGATTCACGGATTTTACTCAGATTAAAAAACGTTTACTATCCGTGCTCATCTGTGAAATCTGTTGCAAACAAAATGTAATCGTTATTTTTGCCGTAATGGCTTTGCCTAAATATTCCATTGTAGTCCCCGTATTCAATCGTCCACAAGAATTGGATGATCTGCTCCAAAGTTTAACGAAGCAGACCTTCATCAATTTTGAAGTATTGATTGTGGAAGATGGTTCCACTATTCGCAGCGAAAAAGTTTTTGAAAAATATTCACAACAACTGCATATTCAATATTTCTTCAAGCCCAACTCAGGTCCCGGGCCAAGTCGCAATTTTGGTTTTGAAAAAGCAGGTGGAGAATATTTTATCGTATTCGATAGTGATTGTCAAATCCCGCCTCATTATTTGGAATCGGTAGAAACATCACTGCTAATAAATAAGCTCGATGCCTGGGGCGGACCGGATCGCGGCCATGAAAATTTTACACCTCTTCAACAAGCGATGGCTTATACCATGTCATCTGTTTTCACTACTGGAGGAATTCGTGGTGGAAAGTCAAAAAATTTTCAACCCAGAAGTTTTAATATGGGCATCAGTCGTGATGTATTCAAAGTCACAGGAGGTTTTCGTTTTGATCGTTTTGCTGAAGATATTGAGCTGAGTGTTCGCATGAAAGAGATGGGACTTCGCGTAGGTCTCATTCCTGATGCTTTTGTTTATCATCAAAGACGTGCTACCCTTAAAGAATTTTTCAGACAAGTTTCCAACTTCGGCAAAGGCCGTGTACTGGTGGGTCGCGCACATCCAGATGAAATAAAATTAGTCCATTGGTTTCCAAGTCTCTTTCTTCTGGGACTTGCATCGATCGTACCTATTTCAATATTCAGCGTATCACTCGCTGTGATTGCTATTCTTTTATTTCTGATTTACCTCATCGTGATCGGGATAGATGCTTTTAGAAAAACTAATTCTGTTTCGGTAGCCGTGCTATCCATTCCTTCTGCGCTAGTCCAACTCACAGGCTATGGGTGGGGATTTCTGAAGGCAGCTTTTCGTTTTGCTTAGATGAAGCTTTAATGGGTTTGCCCCAGGGAAATTGGAAAATTGAAAGCTTGCCTGTAACTTAGACATTAATCTAGTTTGGTTACAATGGTTAAAATCTACATTTATCTTCTCATCCTTATATCCTATTCAACTTTTGCGCAATCATCTCAAGTTGCTAAAAAACTTCCTCAAGGATCTTACCTGGTAGTAGCGGCGTTCTCACCCGAGCACGAAGACTACGCCAAACGCTTAACCTCTTCCCTTAACAAAAGTGGTAAGCATACCGATTACGGATTTGAGGCCACTCGTAAATACTGGTATGTTTATTTAGATCAACTTACATCACGCGATGAGTGCATCAGTGAGTATGAGAAGATTAGAAAAGATTCATCTTTTGCTGATGCCTGGGTACACACAATAAAAAACCAAGCTTATTCAAATGAACCAGCTGTTACTACTGCCAAGACTGAACCTCAACCGCAGAAGGAGGAGCCGGTATCTATTGCCATAACAGAGGCGCCAAAGGTTGAAGAAAATAAACCCGAACTGGTAGTCACTGAAGTTGTCGAGAACCCGGCAGCAGCACCTATTGTCTATCCTCAAACATTAAAAAATACTCCCGTTTTTCTTAGCCTTTTTAATTTACAGAACAACGAAGTTATCGATGGTGAAGTTGAAGTAGTCAACACAGAAACGAGCAAATTGATCGCGCGCGTAAAAGGAAACGCCTATATCAATTTACCTAACCCTGGAACTAAAAGCGGCAACCTTACGCTTATCAGTAACACCTTTGGATTCCGCAAAGAGCAACTGGAAGTCAATTATAAAGAAACCCAAATGGATACATTGAGACCTTACGTAGCACTGGTGGGTAATTATTATATGATCAATTTCGGGTTGAGTAAAATACATAAAGGTGATATCTCGACTCTGTATAATGTTTATTTTTTCAACGATGCTGCGGTCATGCTCCCTGACTCCAAATACCAATTAAACAGTCTATTGGAAATGATGAAGACAAGTTCTACCATGAAAATTTTATTGCATGGTCACACCAACGGAAATGGTCGCGGAAAAATAATTTATATGGGACCAAGCCAGGACTTTTTTAAGATTACAAGTGATGTAGTTCAGGGCACAGGCTCGGCCAAAGAGTTATCCGAAGCCCGGGCTGAAACTATAAAAATGTGGTTAGTAGACCAGGGCATTTCCGACAGTCGAATTGAAGTAAAGGGCTGGGGTGGTAACCGTATGCTCCACGACAAAAGCAGTTCCTTTGCCCGAAAAAATATTCGGGTGGATGTAGAGGTAGTTGATGATTGATTTTAGTGGAAAAAATTATATTAATGATTCTATTTCGAGCACAACACAGGTTTGGTGCCAAATTCCGATTTATACCTGCCGAATTCTAACTCAAAACTGCCATTCACTATTTCTGAGTTGCATCTGCGCAATCGATTACATAGGTTTAACTACCCATTAGGAAAATCCTCCTAAACGGGTGTAAAAACCTATTCACTAAAACCTTATAACCTATGAAACATTCAAAGTATCTTCTCTTGTTTTGCATCCTGACATTTATCGAAGGATGTAATGACAATATTTCAACCTCAGATCCCAGTGGCGGAACGTCACCCAGGGCAACAACTTACTCGCCCATCACGGGCACAATTCAGGCGGAGAGTTATTCATTAATGAGCGGTGTTCAGAAAGAAACCACTACTGATGCAGGTGGCGGCCAAGACGTAGGTTATATAGACGCCAGTGATTGGATGATTTACAATGTAAATGTACCAACATCCGGCAGCTACAAGATATTTTACAGAGTAGCGAGTCTAAATGGCGGTGGTAATTTGCAATTAGAACGCGGTGGCGGCGGCCTTACGTATGGTACACTCAGTGTTCCATCCACAGGCGGCTGGCAAAATTGGACAACGATTTCTCATACAGTAACCCTTTCTGCCGGAAATCAGTCAATCGCCATCAAAGCAATCTCGGGTGGATGGAATATTAATTGGTGGGGTCTTGCAACAACAAGCGGTGGTGGCGGTGGAAATGGTGGCGGCACATTGCAGTCAACCTACTTCACATCTTACGGCTACAATGACAATGATGACGGCAACGGCCATTTTGGTACGGCAGTCATAGCCTATCCTAATAGTCACCATTCTATTGCAACAGAAGGTACAGGTACTTATAATGATCCCGTCACATTTGCTACCGATCCAAGAGAAATTGCGCCAGGCACAATTATCTACGTTCCATATCTTCAAAAATATTTTCAGATGGAAGATGGTTGCGCAGAGTGTACAACAGACTGGAACAGTGGAAAAAAATGGCGCACTGATCTTTTCATGGGCGGCAATACTTCATTACAACCCGAACCTGCACTTAGCAATTGCGAAGACTATGTTACACGCAATGATATTATGTACATCAATGCTGGGCCAGGTTACCCTGTTGATACAACACCGTTGTTCTCATCAACAAGCCATACCTGTACAGCGCACCTTCATTAGTTAGCGCAGTACTTACAGAATAGGCACTGCATGAAAATAGCTTGAGAAAATCTTAACCGAATAAAATTCGGTTAAGATTTTTATTTTCTACGTGGGCGGTGGACACTCAGCACACCCAATTTGATCTGTGATTATTTTAGTGTACTAACACACCTCTTTCTCGCACTTAAGTCTGAAGTTGAAAGTCAAGCAGCTTGTTGGCTTCATGCAGACCCTATTCTATATTATCATCGATGTAAATAATTTATTTCGAAACGAATAAATTTTTTTAAATCAGCTTCTTCGGCTTTAAAAGAATCAACACGTGCCCGATTTGGGCCGCGCCTGCACCAATCCAAAAATATTTTCAATTTCTCTTCGTCTCCTTCTGCTTCAATATACACATCGCCATTAGGCTCGTTGCGAACAAATCCTTTTATGCCTAATTGATCAGCTTGCTCTTTCGTAGATGCTCGAAAGAAAACGCCCTGCACTTTTCCTGAAACACAAATATTCAAATGTTTCATAAAATCTCATTCTTTGTTCCTTCCCTCTCCCCAAGGAGAGAGTGTCCGCAGGACGGGTGAGGGATCAGAAAATGTAATCTGTACTTAAAAATGCCGATTCACGATTACGGATGATATTGCCAATGATTTTTTTGTTGTCGTCTGTAATCTTAGTAGCCACTAACGATCGAATCGAAAACACTCTCAAGGCATCTGATACTGACAGTGTGCCTTCGGCCGAATCTTTTCTTCCATTGAATGGAAACAAATCCGGACCTCGCTGACACTGGGCATTGATGTTGATGCGGCCAACCTGATTGGCAAAAGCATCGATCAAATGTCCAATTGTTTTTGAATCCTTACCGAAGATGCTCAACTGCTGACCAAAGTTTGAGTTTAGGATATACTCGATAACTTCTTTCTCTCCTTCAAAGGAACGGATTGGAACCACAGGACCAAACTGTTCTTCAAAATAGATTTTCATTTTGTCATTTACAGGGTAAAGCACGGCTGGGTAAAAGAAAGTCTGGAATATTTCTCCACCATTCTTATTCACAATTTTTGCCCCATGCTGGACCGCATCATCTACTAGTGCCTTGAGATAGTCGGTCTTTCCAGGTTCAGGCAACGGGGTCAACGAAACACCAGCATCCCATGGCATGCCTGGCTTGAGTTTTGCTACGGCATCGCAGAACTTTTTGATAAACTGTTCTTGAATGTCTTTATGAGCAAAAATGATTTTGATGGCCGTGCATCGCTGACCGTTGAATGAAAGTGAACCAAGAATACACTCGTTTACGGCATTATCAAGATCAGCATCAGGTAAAATAATAGCAAGATTTTTTGCATCAAGACCAAGTATCGCTTTCAAACGGTGCGATTTGGGGTGTGCCTTCTTGAGTTCGTTTGCTCCTCTGTTCGTGCCAATGAATGCAAACACATCAATCTTTCCAGTTTCCATAAGCGCGCCAACCGTTTCGCGTCCGCGACCATAAATCACATTGATTACGCCTGGAGGGAAACTTGTTCTGAATGACTCCAACAACGGACGAATAAGTAGCACACCATACTTGGCCGGTTTAAACACCACGGTGTTGCCCATTATCAACGCTGGAAAAAGAGTGCTGAATGTTTCGTTAAGAGGATAGTTATAAGGCCCCATGCAAAGTGCAACACCCAGTGGCACGCGCCTGATCTGTCCCATAATGCCTTGCTCTTGCACGAAGTTGGAAGACTTGCGATCAAGATCTTTAAGAGCATCTATCGTATCGACAATGTAATCGCAGGTGCGATCAAATTCCTTTTCAGAATCTTTTTGTGTCTTTCCTATCTCCCACATTAAGAGATTTACTACCTCTTGTCTCTTCTCTTTCATCTTACCTAGAAAGGTTTCTACGTGATGAATACGCTCAGTAACGGTCATCATCGGCCAGGCACCATGACCAAGATCATAGGCATTCAAAGCAGCATCCAGTGCCTCAAGCGCTTCTTTGGAGGTGAGCAATGGTGTGCTTCCAATTATTTTCTGTTTATACTCAGCGCCTTCACGAACAAAAATGGGGCTGGCTACGGGGCTCATGCCTCCTTGCCAAGTTCGCATTTCTCCATTGATGAGGTATTCGCGTTGTTCGTTGTTAGTCGATAATTTTACAGATGACGGAATTGATTTTTCTTCAGGATAGAGAGTAGAGAAGTCGTTCATGGTTTTTGGTTAGCGTACGATTGTAAAATTTT
>Ga0207086_1017_pt1 | contig 45221 bp, 47 predicted proteins | sample Alteio_BWMinHeat_54_FD_153540 | JGI IMG/M metagenome (GOLD analysis project Ga0207086, IMG submission 153540) | Enriched cells from forest soil in Barre Woods Harvard Forest LTER site, Petersham, Massachusetts, United States -... | ecosystem: Environmental > Terrestrial > Soil > Temperate forest >... | reverse complement strand
CGCTCAGGAAATGGGAGAGCTAGCGAATGTCAGGATATCGGCTGCTTCTCCGGCGTCTCGAGAGAAGAGACTACAGCGCCATGATAGTGATCGAGAAAGCCGGGAGAGGCTGGATCAAGCGGAGCAGCCTGAGCGGCCATATGCACGCCTTGTTGCTCACTCCATCCCGGCAGAACCTGACTTCCGGTGATGAGCCGCGCTCCGTGTGTAAAGGTAAAGTAGGTCCACGCCCACTCAGAGAAAACCGCAATCCGATTACGAAATCCAATGAGGAAATAGATGTGAATCGTAAGCCACGTGAGCCATGCCATCAATCCGCTCCAGTGCGCCTTGAATGGCCACTCGATCTTGGCAACCGCGGCAAGACGGCCAATCGTGGCCATGTCGCCCTTGTCGAAGTATCGGAACGCCTTGCGCGGCTGACGCTTCAAATCCTGTTCGACCATGCGGGCAACGTGGGTGCCCATTTGCATCGCGGGCTGTGCCACCCCGGGAACCTGCCTGCCATCCTGCTCGAAGTGCGCAAGGTCTCCACAGACAAAGATTTCCGGATGGCCGGCCGGGTTCAGCGTATTGTTCACCAGCACGCACCCTCGATTGTCCGTCTCGACGCCAAGCAGCTTGCCTAAAGGAGAGGCCTGCACGCCTGCGGCCCACAACGTCACGACCGCATCCAGACGGTGGCCGCCGACAATCACATAACCCGGCTTCACATCGGAGACCTGGGCACCCGTGTGGACCTCTACGCCAAGATCGTTGAGTTGCTCCACCGCTTTGCGCGAAAGATCTTCTGGATAGGCAGACAGAATGCGGGGGCCACCCTCAAGAATCAGCACGCGCGCCTTGGCTGGATCGATATGGCGAAAATCGTGCCGCATATAAAGCTTGGCAATATCGGAGATCGCGCCGGCCAGTTCCACACCCGTCGGTCCTCCTCCAACCACGACAAAGTTCAGCGGCGGATGCGAACCGGTTTCGAGCATCTGGCGCTCGGCAAGTTCGAAGGCGAGCAGCACGCGACGGCGAATCTCGGTCGCGTCTTCAACAGTCTTCAGGCCGGGGGCGTATTGGGCCCAATCATCCTTGCCGAAATAGGAATGTGTCGAGCCAGTCGCAACAACAAGGTAGTCGTATTCCATCTCCACGCCGCTCTTCATGCAGACGCGCCGCAGGGTGGTATTGAAACCCACCGCCTCATCCATCAGTACTTCGATATTTTTATGCTTGCGCAGGATGCTGCGTATCGGTGTCGCAATATCGGCCGGCGACAGCACCGCCAGCGCGACTTGATAGAGAAGCGGCTGAAACGTATGGTGATTGCGGCGGTCAATGATGGTGACGTCGACCGGCAGCTTTGCAAGCGCTATCGCTGCATTCAGTCCGGCAAAGCCGCCGCCAAGAATGACGACCCGGGGTCTACGGCCAGCTGCAACCGCTGGGATCTCCGGTTCTATTCCGCTTGCTGAAGCAGCCATCGCACCCCTCCAAACAGTAACTTAAGTCGATCAGGTCTATATGAAAGATGCTGAATGAGACAAAATAGACACAAAGGAAATACGGTGATTCTGTAGCAGCATCGTAAAAAGCCTTATTTATCTTGTACATGCGGGACGTCGTTCAAGGTATGTGGCCAGTCATGAACCAGCGTATCCACTACGACATGACCTACCGCATAAGCGCTCTCCAGCGCCGGCAGGAAGGCCGAATATCTGCCAGCTTGCTCAGCCGCCAGACTCTGCCAGGCGCTCACACCCGGAGGGGGCTGGTCATAATTGCTTACGGTTCGCAAAACCAGGATGCGGTTCCAATCCACCTTGCCCGCGTGCGCGAGGAATGTAAGAGACTGCAGCGTGCCGGTATCTTCCATGCCGGTGACGGCGAAATGACCTTGACCGCCAGTGTAGTAACTGACCCAGGCATTCGCCCATGCGTTCATTTTTGCGCCATGCCAGAAGGTTGAGGCAGACAAATCGTCCCCTACGAAAACAAACGGCGGTTGTTTGGCGGCGGCCTCGCTGAAGTGGGAGCGTCGTTCCTGAATGACCGCATTGTCCTCGAGTGGGAGATCTTTGGTCAGTCGAAAAGCCCACGCGACCAGGGATGCATTCAATTCGTAGATCTGGCCAAGATTGATGTTTACCGGTTGTTCGTACGGAACGGATTTGCCTAACGGCACATAACCTGTAGGCCAATCCGGCGGAATCTCACGCGCGTCGATCTCATGCGCCAGATCGCCATCCACAACCCAATGCGCCCAAACGGCAGACCCGAGTGAAACATTTGCCGGATTCCCCCCTGCGATGCCCGCGATCAGCCAGTAGGCATGGCTCAGGTCGAAACGCGGATCGAGTCCGAGGGCCATGACGGATGCGGCTGCCTTTGCTGTGCCCACGCCGGTAAGAATTCCCAGCACACCCTGGCTGTTCATGCGCAGATCATGGTAGCCCGCTGGAAATGCAATGACTTTGTCGAGATGCTCACGCTCTACCCAATATTGAAATTCGCCGGGAGCGTCGCCGGTATCGGCTCCCTGTTCATACATGGCAACCACGACAACCTTCACGACAATGCGCGTCTCTGCTGATGCTGCAAGCACGAAAGAACACACCAGGCACAGCGACAACCAACGCAGATAGCTGCCAAATCGCATGGATAATCCTGAACGGAAAAGGATGGGACAACAGACCCAGAGTAACCCGGATTTTCCACTCAGCGCGATTTTAAGGATGCTGCTCAATCTCAAAATTAAGAGAAGCTACATTGCCGGTAACCGCGGTCACGTATAGGCGCGTCGGCTCTCCATTTCCAGTTAACGGTGTCAGGGTCACGAGTCCATCGTTGCCAGAAACTGCTTGTACCGTCTGCATGGCCAGTGTGGGCGCTGAAGGGCATCTTCCCTGAGCCGGACAACCCGGAGTCCACTGCTTGAGTGTTTCGTAGAAGGTGACGGCGCCTCCAGCCATGGGATGACCGACCGCATCGGTGACCCGCAAAACGGCAGGAACCGGCATCTCATTCGCACTTATCGTCTGCCCCGCGCCACTGACAGCCGTAAGCAAAGCCACCTCTGGATGCACGCTATAAATCTGGAAGGTTGCGCACTGTAGGCGTAACGCTGGTCACCGCGGTCGCGACACCGTTCACGGTCACAACGGAATTTGGCCGAAAACCTACTCCGCGAATTGTGATCGGACCGCCGCTCAGCGATAACCGTGCCGGCATGACGCTATTGAACCGGCAACCCAGCGCGGACCGCCTGCGAAGACAGCAGGCGCGAGAGCCAGGAAGGTGAACAGTATGGTGGACTTGAGACCGGAACGAAGCATGGCTTCATTTCGCCACGAAACTCCGTTCCATGAGTGGAGAAAGCCTGCCGAATCAGGTCGCGTGTTTCCCTCTGGGGCCCGCAAGACTACGTCGCTCCAAAATGGGAGCACGCCTATCATTTGGCCTTGACAACCTGCCGAGCGCTTTAGATTTCCGGGAAGAAATCGAAAAACGCGTCGATGCTTTGTCGCAGCTGCGCCTCGATCTGCTCCCGCGTGCCTTCCAGATAATGCATGGTGACGCGCGCCGTGTTTCCATTTTTCAGTTGGATCGGTGCCTCGCCTACCTGTTCAATCTCATCGGCGGGCAAGAGCCGTAACCCGTACACCAAAGTCAGATTTGCCATAGCGATATCTTAGTCCCACCAGCCGCATCTTTTTAGGGTTCTGGACATCTACCATCTACCGCTGACGCGCGACGCGCCCTATGGGCCGATCAGCAGGTACAATCGGAACTTGGCCGCAATTATGTCTGATACGATTCGCGATACCGTTATTTTGGGCTCCGGCTGCGCCGGGCTCACCGCCGCGATTTATACCGCACGCGCTAATCTCAAACCGCTCGTTCTCGAAGGTCACGAACCTGGCGGACAGCTTTCTATCACAACACTGGTCGAAAATTTCCCCGGCTGGCCGGAAGGCATTCAGGGACCGCAGCTGATCGAAAACATGAAGCTGCAGGCCTCGCGCTTCGGCGCCGAGTTTCGCATGGGACACCTCGCTTCGGCGGATCTCTCGAAGCGCCCTTTTGCCTTGCATCTCGGCAATGAGACCATCCACACCCGCACGCTGATCATTGCCAGCGGGGCTTCGGCGCGCTGGCTTGGACTTCCCTCCGAGCAGGCTCTGATCGGACACGGCGTAAGTTCCTGCGCTACGTGCGATGGATTCTTCTTCTCGGGAAAGGAGATTGCGGTGGTCGGCGGCGGCGACTCAGCGATGGAAGAAGCGCTCTTCCTCACTCGCTTTGCCACGAAGGTGACTCTGCTGCATCGCCGCGACCAGTTCCGCGCCTCGCGCATTATGCTCGATCGCGCGATCGCTCATCCGAAGATCGAGTTTCGCGCAAACACGATCATCGATGAAGTTCTGGGCGTTGAGCAGAAAGAAGTGAGCGGTCTGCGAATTCGAAATACCGTAAACAACGAGCAATCGACCCTGGATATCAGCGGACTTTTCCTCGGCATCGGGCATATTCCAAACGCGAAGATGTTCGACGGCCAGATTGATCTGGATGAGGACGGCTATGTGAAGACGCATGACAACGTCTTCACTCGGGTAGCGGGCGTCTATGCCTGCGGAGATGTGCAGGACCGCCGCTACCGCCAAGCCATTACCGCAGCCGGAACCGGCTGCATGGCCGCACTCGAGGTGGAAAAGTATCTGGAAGAGCACGGACGATAGCTTGCTGCCGTACTGACGATCGCGGCTCTTACCGTGTTTCTCTCGCCTTTTAATTCAATATGCAAATAAAAAAAGGGCCCTTTACAGGGCCCTTTTATATTGATTTTCGATTATTTAGAAGATTATTTTCCCGCCAAAAATCACGAAACGATTTCCAGAGGTGTTTCCTGGCACGCTTCCAGACGAATTTAGAGCAGTGCTAAGAAACGAGTTAAAACCGGTGGGGCTATAGTTACCCACACCTGGAGTTCCAACGCCGCGGTACATCTGATTCAGCAAGTTATAAGTATTGAATTGGAGTTGCAGCGAAACACGCTCGGTAATCTGGGTCGTCTTATAAATGCTGAGATCCAAATCACTGAAGGTCTCTCCACGCAGGTTGTTACGGCTTGATCCCGGATACGGATTGCCCACCGCTTGCGCATAGGCCTGATTATTGATGATCCAATGCGCCGACGAAGGATCGGTTGGCGTTCCCGGATTATAACCATTTACCGCACCTGTGGAATCGAAGGTTGGCCCATTTGTGTTGTAAACCACATACTGCGGCGTCCCTTTCGTTGGCGCTCCGTTCACGAACGGACCCGTATACGGGTTGAGATATGCAACGGTATTAAGCGGCGCCTTTGGATTGGACACAGCGAGACGGCAAGTATCGTTCCCCGGTCCGACCGATGAACCGTTAAAGACTCCATCACAGTAACTCGTGTCTCCGGTAAAACTATCCAACGCGAGCGGCTGGAAGGCATTGAAGGGCTGACCGCTCGTGTACCGGTACACGCTTCCCAGCATATAGCCATTCACAAGGTGTGAAACTAGCCCGCTGGTATTGCTGAATTTTGGGAGCTCATAGGTAAACCCTGCACCGACAACATTGGGATAGCTATTTCCACCCACTCCTCGTTCGCCAACGTTCGGGTCCAAAGGGTTCTGGGAAAAGGCTGTTGTGCTGCCCGCCCCGGTGCCAGAGCTGAATACGTCCGTTGCGTTATCGGTATAGCGGCTCCAGGTATAAGACAACGTTCCGGTCAGGCCATGATAGCGCTGTGTTGTCAGGTTCGTCTGTAACCCGTTGTAGTTTGCCCATCCACCATTCGACACAAACCCAAGATTGGCGTTATTGCAGCTGGGACGGCCAAAGCCGGGCTGGTTGTTGTCCTGGCAGAGAGAGGCCGGTGAAACGAAGGTTGGAAAATCTGTCGCGACGGGCAAGAGGTATGGATTCTGGTTCACAGACTGGAAGTTATGCGTCGTCTTGGTGCCGACATAACGAATTTCACCCACGGCTGCATGGCCAATCTGATGCTGAATCGCGAGCGTATAAGTCTGTACGTAAGGTGTGCGGAAGTTAGAAGGAACGTAGGTCTGGTCGCGGAAGCGAGGATCTCCGCCTCTCGGCAGGTTGGGGAGATTCAATGCACGCACGCTGGCGCCGGTCAGGTTTCCATTGGCAGGCTGGCAGTCGCCGCTGCAATCCAGAGTGCCGGTGTTGGCAACAGGACTGGCAATCGCATCCAGCAGGAAGATATTGTAAAAGGCCGGGTTGGCATTGATCGAGTATCCGGCATTAACAACAAGGGCCTTGTCAAACTCAGGATTCCAGGCAAAGCCAAGGCGTGGTTCGAAGTTCTTGTAGTTTTGATTGACCGAACCAACCGTTCTATCCGCAAGTGGGAGCGAAGTATCCCAAAACGCGGTGGCCGGATTGGACTCACGGGCAACCGTTTCATTGTGCAGCTTGTTCACGGCCTGGCCAAAAAATTCCCAACGAAGGCCGATGTGGGCGGTAAAGCTCGGTGAAACCTTCCATTCGTCCTGGATGTAGGCGGCGGCATCCGGCTCGGTAAAGGGGATCACGGGGTTGCCGTCTGCCATTAAGAGATTTCCCGAATCCTGAACGAAGCTGGAGAAATCGCTGTAGAGGTAGTCGCCGTTATACAGCGGCAGAAAGATGTTTGGAGAGTTCTGGTAACCGAACTCGCCGCCAAACAGGATGGTGTGGTTGCCCCGCGACCAGGTGGCATTGTTCTGAATCTGTGTCACCTTAACTGTACGGCCTTGCGGGAAGGCAGCTCCGTAGCCAAAACCCGAGTCCGAATTGCTGCCGGTGAAGCTAACCTGGGCGGGGCAGACAGTCAGATTTGTCGATGTGCAAGTTGGAACCGAACCGCCCTGAAAGAATACCTTGCTTTGCTGGAAGCTGTACCGCAGCTGATCAACCCAGCGCGCATTGAAGGCATGCGTCCAGTCAGCGCCTATGGAGTGGGTAGTACCTGGGACGTCGACATAGCCGCCGGCCGCAATGGTTCCCGCGCCGCTGCCAGATACCGCGACTCCCGTGTTCAATGTGTCCTGGTAGAAATAGCGCAAGAACAGATGATCCTTTTCGGTGGGCGACCAATCGAGGCGGCCGAGGTTCTCCTCGTCATTGAAAAGTGAGGGGATGGAGCGCTGCACGCCCGCAAAAGGAACCATGAAAGAACTTCCATTCGGGCCTGTCACGGATTCCATTACGATCGGACCGGAAGGAGTTGGATTTCCGGCTGTAAGCCCATAAGGGCCATACGCGGCAAGCATACCGACTGCTGGATTGTTGGGGAAATCACTCTGCAATTGCTGAATTCCAGCAGGAGTTGGAGTAAGGTTCGGCAAAGATTGCGACGGAGTTACACCGGTCCGTACGCGGTCCCAGAAGGTGCTTCCGAAGAAAAACAGCTTATCCTTTAGGATTGGCCCGCCCAGTGTCCCACCGAAGCGGTTCTCCACAAATCGCGGAACTACGGGAGGCGTGCAGCCGGAGGAAGCGCTTTCGCCTGATGCGCAAAAGCCGAAGAGCGGGTTTTTATCGAAGTTCGTAAGAGAACTGAGGGCCTGCCCCTGGTAAAGCTCAAATCCACTTCCGTGGAAGGAATTGCTTCCCGATTTTGTAATGTAATTTACGACAGCGCCTGCATTGCGACCATATTGCGCGCTGTAGGTATTGGTGATTACCTGCAATTCCTGAATGGCGTCCTGGCTGCCGAAGAATACCTGAGGACCCGCTACCGAGTTATCGTTATTCGCCTGACCGTCTAATTCGAAGTTGTTGAAACGGCCGCTCTGGCCATTGACCGAAAAGTTATCACCATTGGTGTTCGAAAAGTTGTTTCCGTGAGTGCTGGCAACGCCCGGAATCACCTGGGTTGCGGTGTCAAAACCGTTGTTCAAGGGAAGACTCTGAACACTTTGCGTGCTGAATGTGGTCGTTACCTGGGCATCAACCGTATTCAGCACCGGCGAACTGGTGGCGCTGACTTCGATCTGCTGCGAAGCTCCGATCCCCAATTGAATAGCATTTACATTTGTGGTAACGCCTGAGACAACTCCAACGTTATCGAGAATCGTCCTGCTGAACCCGCTCGCTGTCACTTCAAGGCGATATGTCCCAATGGGCACAGCACGGAATGAGAAAATTCCATCGGCGAGAGAATTCGTTTCAAGCGTCGTACCCTTTGCTGTGTCGACCGCATGTATCTGGGCATTCTGTATCACCGCACCCGACTGATCTGTCACGCTTCCTGTGATTGTTCCTGTTGTAATTCCCTGCCCAAAGCCAACAGGCACCAGTACCAGTGCGAAGAGCGCCGCCGCTAAAAGTCTAAGAGTCCGAACCATTCTTTTAACTCCCCTCATTAACGTTCCCAATGAACTCTTTGGTGAACAGCACCAAGAGCTTGCTAGTGCATCCCAAAAGTATCCGCTGTTAACGAACTAGATAATGCATTTGAGGGGCCATTTCCGCACATTGCAAAGGGAAAGATCGATCTGCCTATATATAAAGTAGTTATTGATAAAAATTCCCTAGGTTAACTGATCAAATAATCAAAATGCCTACATATTTTGGGAGGCTTGCTTCCAAATGAGGAAGCCAAAAACCGGCATTTCGCAACGTACAATCGATTTGCATGCCTGAGCACCTATCCATCGCTTCCATCGCTGAAAACATTCGCTGTATCCAAGAAAAAATCTCGACTGCCACTCATCGTTCAGGACGTTCGCACGATGAAGTCAAGCTCATGGCGGTCTCCAAGATGCAACCAGCCACAGCGATCTCTGAAGCATTTGCCGCAGGGGTACGGCTGTTTGGCGAAAACCGTGTCCAGGAGTTTCGGCAGAAACTGAAGGATTTAAATACTTTAGGAGTTTTGGTTGCTGGCTGCGGCTCAAGTGGCGACGGTAATGCAGCCGAAGTCCACCTGATCGGACACCTGCAGTCGAATAAGGCGACTCGGGCGGCAGAGCTTTTTACGGCAGTGGATACGGTCGATTCTCTGAAACTGGCACTTCGGCTGGACGAAGCTGCCGGGAAATTGGAAAAGCGGCTGCCGGTACTGATTGAAATCAAGCTAAGCGAAGAAGCAGCGAAAACAGGTTTCGAGCCAGAGTCTGCGGAGTTGATGGAATTGCTGGATCGGTTTTCCGACATGAAGCACATCCAGATGCGCGGGCTTATGACCGTAGCACCCTTCGATGAAAACCCTGAGATTGCGCGGATTTGCTTCCGCCATCTGCGACAGTTACGCGAACAGCTAGCTGCACGGTATGACCGGCTGGATTTTAGCGAATTGTCGATGGGTATGTCGGGAGATTTTGAGATTGCCGTTGAGGAAGGCTCGACACTGGTACGGGTCGGAACGGCAATCTTTGGCTCACGCCCAAAACCCGCATGATTCCCTTCAGTGAAACGACGGCGGGGGTGAGTTTCGCTGTCCGTGTACAGCCGCGAGCCAGTCGGACGGCGATTGTCGGTATTTCTGGCGAGGGCGATAAAGCGGCGCTGAAAATTGCGCTGGCGGCTCCTCCAGTTGAGGGCAAGGCAAACGAGGCGCTGATTCGTTTCCTTGCGGAACAGATGGATCTTCCGCGCTCGGCCATAGAGATCGTAAGCGGAGGACAGTCCCGGAACAAGATCGTGCGTGTGGCCGGGGTGGATGTCGGCCGTGTCCGGTCAAGGCTTCTCATCGCAAATTAATTCTAGCGAGGAGTTTTACGAATCGAACGGAAAGCGGACGCCCACTTACTCGATTCCCTGTTCCGGCTCTTTGCCCGTACACTGACCATGACAAATAACGAAGGAAACTCATGATTCATTTGCACGCCGCCGTGATTGGCGCCATTGTTCTCACCCTGTTGATTGTTTCGCTGACGCGGCTGGGCAAGGTAAAAACCAAGGCCGACTATCTGGTTGCCGGGCGCTCCTTGCCCGCGTTTGTACTGGTTTTTACCCTGCTTTCCTCATGGATTGGCTCAGGCTCACTGCTGGGCGGCGCGGAGAACGCCTACAACCATGGTTTGGTCGCGCTCTGGCAGGGAGGTGGCGGCTGGGCAGGACTTCTGCTGATCTACTTCATTGCGCCGCGGGCGCGGAGATCGGCGCAGTTCACCATTCCCGATCTACTGGAAGCTCGATATGACCAGGTGGCCCGCGTGCTGGGAGTGATTGCCATTCTCTTTGCGTATACGGCAATCACCAGCTATCAGCTGATTGGTGGCGGGGACATTCTCAGCCTGATCTTTCCATCCACAATTACACCGGACCTGGGCAAATACATCATCGCTGTCTTTGTGATTGTGTTTACCGCGATTGCAGGCATGTCTTCGGTGGCATATATGGATGTCGTGATCGGAATGCTGGCGACCGTTACTATGCTGATCGCTCTTCCCGTGCTGATGCATTCAGTCGGCGGGTGGGGTGGCTTTCACGCCGCGCTGCCAGCATCGCACTTTACGGTATTAGGCGATTACTCATTGATTCGGGCTTTGGAGTTGTTCCTGCCTACTTGTCTGCTCATGCTGGGCAATCAGGCAATGTATCAGAAATTCTTTTCGGCAAGGTCAGAAAAAGACGCGCGTCATGCGGTGGTTGGGTGGATCATCGGCACGGTCATTCTGGAAACAGTGATTGTGTTGCTGGCGATGCTGGGCCATGTGCGTGCGCTTGAGAGTCACGCATCGCCCTTTCCGCGCGAAATTCTCGCATTTACCGCGCTGCACAGCTTGCCCGGACTGCTGGGTGCGGTGATGATGGGAGCCATCTTCGCCAAAATCATTTCTACAGCGAACAACTTCCTCTTCTCGCCTGCGACAAATCTGGTGAACGATATTTTTGTCCGCTATATTGCGCCGGAAGCTTCGAACAAGCGAATTCTGATTATCTCGCGGCTGATGGTCGTGCTTCTTGGAATCTGGGCGTTGTACCAGGCATTACATACCGGGTCAGTGCTGAAGAAAACGCTCTATGCCTATACGATCTATGCGGCCTCTCTGACGCCGGTCATTCTGGCCGCGTTCTATTCGCGGCGCGCGAATGCGGCCGGTGCGGTGAGCGCGATCGGCGCAGGCACTTTCATTACGGTCTTCTGGGATACGAGCTTCGTTCATCATCACCTGCCAGCGGTCCTGGCGCAGAGGGATGCCATCTTTCCTGCGCTGATTGTGGCGGTGCTCTGTCTGGTGGTCGTGAGCGCATTCACGAAGCCGCCGCGCAAGGACCAGGTAGCGATCTTCTTCGGGGATCAGGCCTGAGTCTGTTATGAACGTCCGGGTGTGACGGGTTTTAGAAAAAAGAGGCAGATGTCCAGGGTTGGATTGGACACCTGCCTTTCGGGGTTTAGAGCCAGGTTTCGGAATTGCTCTTCCCCACACAAACTCAACTCGTCTTTTCAAGCAGCGAAACCACATCGCTCCAACGCTCCGGGCTCTGGTGCATCGCGTAAACCGTATCGACGGTCAGATGTTCGCGCTCGACTGCCTGTCGGACTTCCCGCATCAATTCAGGATCGTAGAGAGTCTTGTCTGGATTCATGACCAGCGTATCGCTGGCATAGAGCAGATGGTGTTCCGGAAAATAGACCATATATTGTCGCTCGGTCGAGGCGCCGCGTATCGGGTACAGTTCCATGCGATTCGGTCCCGTGCCTATTTCCACTTTGGCAGACACAATCTTCCAATCGGGTTTCTTCGGAGAGGTCTGCAAGGCATCGGGATCGCTGATATGCGGCGCGGCTGCCATGCGGTCAAGCAACGGTTGATTCAGGTCGAGGATATAGACAGGCATACCCTGCGTGACGTCGAAGCGGATGCCGCCGACGTGCGGCCATGAATCGGATGTGGAAAGAACGGCTTTAATCTTCTCTCCGGGGTATTTCTTCTTGGCCTCCTCGAAGATTCCCTGCGTAAATGTGTTGGAGATAGGGGTTTCGAGAATGACGATGCCATCTTGTTGCCGAACGATGGTCGTGTTCCATGATCCTGTATAGAGGTCGATTCCCTGCGCCAGGGATGTGCTCTTGTCTCCGTGGAACGGTCGCGCCCAACCCTTTTGCTGTGCGCTCTGCTGAGCGGCCTTCGCGTCAAAGGTGAAATTCTTTTCGTCGACGGGCACATTGAACTGAACGTCGAGCGTCTGGGCCGAGTTCCAGAGGATTCCGTTGCGCTCGGTAATCTCATTCGTCGGATAGACAATACCCTGCGCGTATTTCCAGTTGTCCCAATAGACTCGCTGTTGAACGTCGCCCCAGTAGTACCAGAAATCATGGAACTGGGCGGTTGTTTCGACTGCATCCGGCAGATGATTGAAGCGGTTAAGCAGAATGCGCACCGGAGTCTTGTTCCAGGTAAAAGCTACCACTGTGTGCGTCGTGGAACGCAGGGTCTGCGCAGCCTCGTAGTGAAGATCAGCCGCCTGCATCGCCGCACTCAGCACGCGCAACGGTCCAAGGGCCAGCGCTTCCCGAGTCGCATCCAGATCGGCGAGCGAGCAGGGCGAATCGCCCTGGGCGCTGTGATACACGCCGCCGGTGGGCGTGGCGATCAGCGTGTTATCAAACTCGGCCTGATGCGGATCGGATTCAGGCCAGACGGCATGCGCCTCTGTGCGGATGCGCTGACCGGCAAGATCGATGGTCGTCTTGTCTCGCTCATAAGAAGTAATAAAAGGAGCCTGACGGTACGACTGTTCGACGAGCGCGGCATGCGAAATGATGTCGAGCTGGATGCTGTGGATGGCGTCCAGTTTCTGTTGGCCTCCCATGGCATCAAGCGCGAGCGCAATACATTGCTTCGGGGTCGAGCCATCGCAACCCGGACTTTCCACGGTGTCGGCATGGGATACAGATATTGCAATAAAGGCTGCGACCAGCACAACTGGCAGGCAAAACGATCGGGCCATTCCTTCAAGCAAGCTCCTGGTGAGTAAGGCCCAGCGTAACGGGAGCAGAAGTGCGATCAGACTGAATTGTGACCATGTGTGGGAAGTCTGCGGCAAAGCGTTCCTTACATAACGTAAGGCGGCATTTGCTACCTTATGCGTATGCCTGTGGCGATGCTCATACTTGAAATCCGCATCGAGAATGCCCATTCGCTCAAGGATCGGCGACAGGTGGTGCGCAGCCTCAAAGAAAAGCTGCAGCACGGCTTCAACATTTCAGTCGCTGAAATGGATGAAGCGGTTACCTGGCAATCGGCAACGATAGGCGTCACAGCCATTTCACGCTCGCGCGATTATCTGGCCGGTCAGATGAAACAGGTAGAAGACGCAGCCGTGCGGATTACCAATGATCTGGGTGCGCTGATCGCGGACGCATGGTGGCAATATCTGGAAGACTGAAACGATAGGCGCACAGATCTGCGCAAACCTTGAGTCATTCCCGCTCCATCGATTGAGGCGGTGCATGGCTCGAGGAAGCGCTAATGATCCTTGCGGTAGAGGAGGTCGCGTATGGCGTGCCTCCGGGCCTCGTTCGCTTCCATCATAGACTTGCGTTCGACGGCGTCCATACGTGACTTGGTGACGGAATCTGTTTCTTCGGCGACGCTGCACTCCGGACAGCGATTGGCGAAACCGGGCTTATCCGGCTTCAGCTCGAACTCTTCGGAGCAGATAGCACAGACTTTGATCGGAAAAGGCATACAGATTTTATGATAATGGAATCTGCCGATCATGGCTCGGCTTCTTCGTATCGGGTGACGCAGGCTCAAGCTATTCTGAAGAGCGTGGAAGGGAGATTTGCAGCATGGCGAAACTTGTCTACGGATTGAATCAGTCCCTGGATGGCTTCGTCGACCACACGAAGCTTGGGCCGCCTGTGCCCGCGGCCTTTCATTATTTCATCGAGCTGGTGCGTGGCCTGACGGGCCTCATCTACGGTCGACGCATGTACGAGATCATGCGTTATTGGGACGAAGATCTTCCTGATTGGGACGCGGAGGATCGCGACTTCGCGGTGGCGTGGCGGAGCCAGCCGAAGTGGGTCGTGTCGCGTTCGCTCAAATCAGTTGGCCCCAACGCCACGCTTGTCGCGGATGACTTCGAAACGGTGATACGCAGGCTGAAGGCTGAGCTGGCTGGCGAGATTCACGTTGGCGGACCAGTCCTGGCGCAAAGCCTGACCGAGGCCGGTCTTATCGATGAGTATCGACTCTACCTCCACCCCGTCGTGCTTGGTGGTGGCAAGCCACTCTTCGCCGGCCCCCAGCCGCCGCTCCACCTGGTGGCCAGCGATTTAATCGCCGAGGACGTGATTCGGTTGACGTACGTTCCTGCTGAATCGCGCGACTCGCCCGACGGACTGCGCCGACGCGTCAGGTCCACTTTTGGTCGTGAGCGGAAATCGTCGCAGGTAACCCATTTTTGATTACGACATTGTCAGGATTTGAAACTAATTTGGGATAGGCAAGCAGAGTGCTGGCATATACAGTTCAGACATTGAGTAGCACTTGGGGGAGGGCTACTGAATTGTAACGCCTGTGGACAAATCGTTCACAGGCGTTTTGCATTTCAGGCGTGCCATTTACCTTGGTCTCTTCCGGAAGCCCGCGTCGGCAAAGTCTTCATTTTCAGCAGATTCAATCTATGAATCCTCTACTTTTTTATCCCATGCTCACTTTTGTGCGGCAAGGGCCGTCTGGTCTGATATTCTCAAACGTTTAACCAAAGGAAGTTCGAGATGCCAGAACAACGGGCGCGCAAGTATCACCAGGACCGCGTGGCGGAAACGCTGCGTGACGAAATTGGAGCCATGATCGAGGGCGAGCTCTCTGATCCGCGAATCAGCTTTGCCTATATCACCCAGGTCGTACTGAATCCAGGCGGCAAATCGGCGCTGGTGTATGTCGCAGTGGACGGAGGAGCTGACGAAGAGGCGCAGACGGTTGAGGGGTTGATGGCCGCGCGTGGCTACATCCGGCATGAGCTGCTGGAACGCATGGGTGTACGGCACGTGCCGGAGCTTAGCTTTCATGTCGACCGTTCGGAAAAAATGAAGGCCCGGATCGATGAGCTGCTGGGACGGGCGAAAAAACGGCAGAAGACTGCGGCGGAATAGGACAGGCGGAGAAATTTCTCACCACAGAGGACGCAGAGAACACAGAGGGGACTGATACTCGCAAGCACCGTCATGGGAGAGCGGCACAACATCCACGGGGTTTTGAATGCCATTGAGCACGGCCGGCGATTTCTGGTGAGCGCTCATGCGCGTCCGGATGGCGATGCAGTGGGTTCGATGCTGGCTTGCGCGATGATTCTCGAGCAGCTGGGCAAGCAGGTCGACATGATTTCCTGTGATCGTGTGCCGCTCATCTACAGGTCGCTGCCCTGCGCTTCGGCCATCCGGCAGGTTTCGCGCGTCGATGTCGACTATGACGTGGTGATTCTGTTGGAGTGCGATGGTTTGGAGCGTTCGCGGCTGCGCGGGCTGGATGGACGGTTCCTGATCAATATCGATCATCATGTCAGCGGGCGGACCTTCGCTAACATCAACTGGATCGACACGGAAGCCTGTGCTGTGGCGGAGATGATCTACAAACTGGCCATGCTGGCTGGAGTTCGCATTACACCGGAGATGGCGACGTGTCTGTATACCGCGGTTCTCACCGATACCGGTTCATTTTGTTATGACGGTACGGATGCGCATACCTTCGAGCTGGCTGCTGAGCTGGTGCGGCATGGAGCACGATCGGCCTTGATTGCGAAAGACGTATATTTTTCTCATCCGACGTCGAAAATGCTGCTGCTGGGCGCTGCTCTTTCCAATCTGCGGAGAGAAGGACGGCTTGCCTGGATGTGGGTGACGCATGAGGACATGGTGCGGACCAACGCGGCGGAAGAAGATTGCGAGGGCCTGGTAAATTACGCGATCGCCATAGCTGGCGTGGATGTCGCCATCTTTTTGCGGGAATTGAGCAACCATCGCGTGCGGCTTTCGATCCGCAGCAAAGGTGACGTGAACGTAGCCCGCATTGCCGAACGCTTCGGCGGTGGCGGCCATCAGCATGCGAGCGGCTGCACGATCGACGGCCCCTTGCCGGATGCGGCTGAGATGATTCTTGACGTAGCGCGGCATACGCTGAGCAGAACGGTCCATGAAGTTGCATAGTTGAATCTGATAGCCTTACTTCGGAAAGCATTTCGATCCGGAACGTCAAAAAAGAACGTGGCCATCCCTAAGAGCATCAAGTCGCTGCGCATCAGTCCCACGAGTGCAATGACACGCTTCCCCTTCCTGGGGACGACGCTGGAAGCGTTGACTCTTTTTTCCTTTACTGTCTTCTTTCTTTTTTACGGACTGGTTCCGATATTCGGCGGGGCTGGTATCGGATTGGTTGGCGCAGACGAGCCGCGCTACGCGCAGGTAGCGCGGGAGATGCTGGAACGTCACGATTATGTGACCCCGATCCTGTATGGCAAGCCGTGGCTGGAAAAACCGGCACTCTATTATTGGCGGGCGATGTTCGCCTTCCGTGAATTCGGCGACCACGACTGGACATCACGGATACCTTCGGCAAGCTTTGCGTTTGTGCTGGTCATCCTGATCTTCCTGCACATGCGGCGCTTCCGGCCCGGGGGGCAACTGGATGCAGCGCTGCTCACGGTTTCCTGCGCAGGCATTTTAAGCTTTGCGCGCGGCGCATCGACAGATATGCAGATGGCCGCGCCGTTCTGCATCGGCATGCTGGGTTGGTATGCCTGGTATGAGACGGACAGTAAGTTCTGGCTCTTCGATCTGTATTTTTTTGTAGGAGCGGCAACGCTGGCCAAAGGGCCGGTCGCTCCATTTCTTGCGCTCGTGATCCTTACAGCTTTCGCCGCGCTGCGCAAAGAGTGGTCGATCCTCCGACGGAGCATCTGGTGGCCGGGCATTGTGCTGTATCTCGCGATGGTGCTGCCATGGTTCATTGCCGTCCAGAAACGCAACCCGAATTTTCTGCGGGTGTTTTTTCTGGAACACAATCTCGAGCGCTTCGCTACGAATCGCTTCGAGCATGAACAACACTTCTGGTATTACATTCCTGTCCTTTTTCTCGGCCTGATGCCGTGGGCCGTGATCGCGATTGCCGCCTTAACCGATGCAGTGCAGGGATCGATTGCGGAGTGGCGCGCGCGCCGGGCAAAATTCCACTATATGGGGCATCAGCGCACAGGCGATGCCTTTCCTGAGTTTCTGGTTTTGTGGGCGTTGATCCCGGTCGTATTTTTCTCTTTTTCGGAGTCAAAGCTGCCGGGGTACATTCTCCCTTCCATCCCCCCGCTCACGATTCTGAGCGGCGACTATCTGAACCGCATGCGCGAGCGAGGGCTGAAACCGTGGCTGCTGATCCTGCATGCTGTCCTTGCCGGTGGTCTGACTTCACTCGTCCTGCTATTGCCAAGATTGATTCAGCACTCTGACAAGATGCCGCCGACGAATGCCTTGATTGCGGCCGGCACAACCGGATTTGCCGCAGCGGTCTTTATTCTCATCACCGTAGCTCGCTTCGGCATTCGCCGCCTGCGGATCGCCACGATGATCCCTATCGTGATTCTGGTGCTGTTTCTTTATGGGATCGGCCCATTTTTCGGTTTCGGGCAGATTGCATCCACGAAGGGCACGATACAACTGATTGATCTCACATACTCCGCGCGGCCGTTAAGCCGGATCCTGAATCAGATTGCCCCGCCGGATGGAACAATTGCCGTATACAAAGTGCGCCGCGATGTGGAATACGGTATCTCGTTTTACCGAAACCGAAAAGTGGTGAACTACGAGCTGGATGGGATACCCTCGCAGCAGCACATTCTTGTGGCCCGTGAGTCTTACATTGAGGAATTGCGTCAAAAACTTACCGGCAGGCGATATGAACCCCTGTTCGTGTATCCTGCTCAAAACCTGGTCGTCTATGCAGTAGCTGCGCAGCAGTAAACCAGATAGTGGACATTACTTCCAGGACCCATTTGCTGTGCATCACTCTCAACGATCGCAGCCCAAAAGGTTACGTGCAGGAAAAGGGCTATCGACCATGGCCTTGAACAGGTAAGTGAAGTGAGCTCTGCATTGCAGCTTGAGATTCTCGACCTGAGGCATTTTTCAGCCAGCAGCCTGCGGCCTGTGCTGGAAGAGGAGAGCCGTCTCTGGAGTGAGCGCCTGCAATGGGACTATCGTTCCTCCGCCGATCTCTTGCTGCAATATCTTGATTCGCGCGTACTGCCCGGTTATGTCGCTGTAGAAAATGGACGCATTCTGGGCTACGCCTTTTGCGTCTACGAAGATCATAAGGCGATCATCGGAGATGTGTTTTCGCTCTCCGGCGCCTCTGCCGGTGTAGAAGGCCACCTCCTGCGGCATCTGGTAGAGCTGTTGCAGCATTCGCCTGGCATTGATCGCGTCGAGTGCCAGCTTCTGCTCCACCCTCATGGCCTGCATGCGGACATTTTCAAGCAGGCAGGATTCAAGCTCTACCGACGGCTTTTTATGGACCTCGATTTGTCGAGCTTTGAGCCATCTTCCTCACCGCCTGCGCTGCCTGAAGGGATTGCACTGAGCACCTGGAGGGAAACCGACTTTCATCCAGCCGGATACCTGATCGCCGCTGCTTACGACGGGCACCTGGACAGCTATATCAACGATCAATACCGTTCTGTAGGAGGCTCCCTGCGTTTTCTGCACAACATCGTGCGCTTCCCCGGTTGCGGATTGTTCGATCCTCCCTCATCGCGCACGCTGACACGCACCGCGGATGGGTCGCTGGCTGGGCTGCTTCTCTGCTCGCGCGTGCGCGAGGATGTTGGACATGTGACGCAGATTTGCGTCGCCAAGGAGCAGCGACGGTTTGGACTCGGTTTACGTCTGATAGGGGAATGTGCGCAGAATCTGCGGGAACGGGGGTTTCGCGGATTGACTCTCACCGTAACGGAAGAGAACGCAAACGCTGTTGAGCTGTATCATAGGGTCGGCTTCGTCGAAAGACATTCGTTTGACGCCATGGTTTGGGACCGGTCCTGGCGTTCGATGTAATCGTTCAGCGCCGAATCAACCACATGATCCAACTCGCCGCGACCACGATTCCGATAAACATAGCCCAGCAGTAAAGACCATATCTGATCATTGCTTTCGGAGTCGTGCGCTGGGTGATACCGAAAACCACAGAAGCAAATGTGGCAAAAAGCAGAACCGCAGAAAAATGCGAAAGCACTAGCATGACGGCTTCCTGCCTATGCGAAGATTGTGCGCGTCCACAGCAGAGATAATATTGAGCAGTCCCGCAACTACGATGAACTTTGTTCCGTAGTCTGCAGTTGCGACCTGCACGGAGCCGTGGCCAAGGTCGAGGATTCGCCCCAGGAAATAAAGCGCCCCGGAGCCAAGGTTCCCTATAAAGCCGAGCATTTCAAGCACATCGCCCGTATTCGGCTGATAGAGTTTTCCCTGCATCATGATACCTAAGGTAAACATGGTGGTGATCGACACAAACAGCAACACCGCGCGAACCCAATGCCTGGTCAGCAGATGCCCCAAACCTGGAACGAGCCAACCGAGAATGAGCGCAGCATACGGCAAGCCGGGAGACTTCTCTTCCAGCTTCGCACCTACCTGGACTTTTGACGCCATCATATTGACTATACAGCAGGAAAGTTCTCCGCCAGCAACCCGCTGATCAGTTGGTATATCAGAAGTTTTCGACTCGTGATTCAGCAGGAACAGCAGCAAAGAGCCGCAAAAATTGATATGATGATAAAAGTAGTTCCCTCCTCGCAGGCGCGTAGCTCAGTTGGTTAGAGCGCTACCTTGACACGGTAGAGGTCAGGAGTTCGAGTCTCCTCGTGCCTACCATCTTTTCAACAACTTGCAGCAAGTTCATCCGAGACGGTGGTAGCTTTTGGTAGCAAACGCTCAGAAACTTGTTGGGATTCCCCTCCTTTCATCAGCATCATGTAGACCGATCCGACCATCTGCTTTACGCTCTCGGGCAATTCCTGCATGTACTCGTTGGCCGTGGTGTCGGCCTTCGCGTGCCGCAAGTGTGCTTGAATGTCCTTCACCGAACCCATGCTCTGCGCCTGTGTCGCCATCGTGCGGCGCAACACTTGAAAGTTCAGTTTCGGTAGTCCTAGGCTTTCCGCGAGAGGGTTCAGAACGCGGTTGCGATAGTTCCCCGTGTCCATGAATCCTCCTCGTGAATTCGGGAAGATGAATGCATCAGGAGATGCCTTGGGATTCTCCTTCTTCCACAGGCGCAGCTCGGTAGCCAGGCCTGGTGGCAAGTGAATATCCGTCAGACTTCCATCAGTCTTCCCAAAGGGCCGGATTTTGCCCTTGTAGATGGTTTCGGTGATCGACAACGTGTCCACGTTATCGAAGGAGCGCCAGCGCAGAGCGAACAGCTCGCTCGGACGCAGCGCCTCGGTCATGTCCAGCATCAACAGAAGACGGTCTCTCCTGCCGGTTTTTTCCAGTGCCAGCCAGAGTTGTTCCCAGGTCAGGACCTGTTTGTCCTTTGGCCGAAGATTCTTCGGAATCCTCAGCTTCCGGCTTGGGTCCTTGGTCAGGAACTCCTGCTCGATGGCCTCATCGAAGATGGACTTCAGATAGGACCGCGCCTGCTTCACACGATCCTGGGACATCCGTTCCGCCAGTTCGTTCACATGCGTTTGCAGCATGAACTTGTCGATCGAGTCGAGAGGATACTCCTCGAACTTCGCCAACAGGTCTTGTTCGATCTGGATCTTCTTCACCTTCGCCGTCTCCGGCCGCCAGTCCCCCTCTCGTAGCGGGAAGTAGCGGTTGCGAACAAACCATCCGAAGGCAGTCGAGCTGTCCTTGAGGACTCTGCCGCCGAGGTTCTGGCCTGTCTGTTTGGTGACTTCCGCCCGCAGCGCTTCCCGCGCCTCGAACTTGGTCATTTCTGATCGGAGGCCCAACCGAATGCAGACCGTATCGGCCAGTTCCTCCTCCGTCCTAGGATCGGCGACGCGTCTGCGGAAATACCCATACCAGCGCTTGCCGCGCAGAACGACCCATCCTGCCTGGTGCGATTTACCCATTTCTTCCTCAGTTTCTGTGCGGGAAACAGTGGGCCGCTACTATTCTACCGGCGTCCGGGCCGTAGAGCAGAGAGGCGTTCCCTTTCGCTGATGAACGCTTCGATCCTGCTCGATCGGTATCGAAGGGTGCCGTCGCCCATTCGGATGACGGGCAGATGTGGGGCCTTGCGTGAGGAATGATCCCAGACCCAGTCCTTGCTAACGTTCAGCCGTCGAGCAACATCCTCGGCTGTGAGAAGAGGATCCCTGTGCGCTTCGCGCACTATTGCATCAACCTGTGCCCGAGCTTCAGGCGAGCTCGGATGACTGAAGCCCTCAGAGTGGTCTGTTGGGACCTCTATCAGGTGAAGAGCTGAATTCTGTCTTGGCTGTGGCATATGTCCTCCAGACCTTCGCGGTCCAGCAACTCGCCCGATATCGTCACGGCACTGGAAACCTTCGTCGAGTTGTGCCGGTCCAGGTAACCGTGCCCAGTGCAAATCGCGAGAGTTATGTGTAAAACAGGTTCGAAACTCGGTCAAATGACACAAGTGTTCGGGCGGGAAATACCCTCAACGTTGAGGCGAAGCTAGTGTTATCTGCAGGTAAGGGAGAAAATGATGCTATCGATGCACTCCAAGTTTTCGGCTTAAGAAAGCTGGTGGTACAACGATCGCGAGACATCTCCCTTGGCAGGTCGGCAAAGCGCGATGAACGACAATCTAAGCAAAGAATTTAATCGGATCACTGATCTAGGCAAAGCGCGCAGTGACGAGTACACAGAAAAACTGTTGGGGTTCGTCCAGGACATGGAGGCTGCAAGCCCGGAGCCGTTCATCCCTTTGCTGGCCGACATCGCTTTAGTGCGTGCGCTGATCGTGCATCTTGTGATTCGATACGGCCCGGAAAGAGGTCTCGTCGAGGCGCGAGACGCGTTCAATACGACGTTTGATCAGATAAAGCCTATGCTCGAAAATATGGAGAAAGCGAAAGGACACCCTCCCCAATGAAATGGCTCTGGCGATCACTTCTTCCGCTTCTATTGGTTGCATGTATTGTGTCGCTCGTGACCGCGTGTAAGAGCAGAACACCCGAGCTCACGGGAAAATGGAGCGGCAACAGCGACCTATCGACGCAAATGGCTCGCGCACCTGGTAGCCTCCAGATGCAAAGCGCTAAGGCAGTGCCCGTTCAGGTCACCATGACTCTGAATCAAAATGGTGGTGGAGTTACCGGGGACGCAGCCCTTGTAATCAGCGGAAAGCCGGAGATTCATCTACCGATTACTGCGGGCGTTATCGGCCAAGACGGCAAAGTCTCCATCGAGGCTGATCGCTCTGGTTTCAGCAATGTCCACCTTACCTTCAGTGGAAATGTCACAGCCGGTCAACTCTCTGGCGATATTGCACTTAAGATGGATACCCTGTTGGGAGTAGCGGTCAACAAGGGGGCGATCACGCTGAAGCAAAATAGCTAATAATCTCGTGGAACCCGCCCGTTTGACCGAAATCCGGGTCCGTCCTACGCTCTCCCCACCTGAGAGCGAGCCAGGAGGACGGACCCGATGTATGCATCGCCAGATGAAACCCTCGCCGCCCTAGAGGGCGTTGGCTATTTCACCGATCAAAAAACTGCCACCACCGTATACCTTGCCGGACGGCTCCATCGCCCCATCATGCTCGAAGGGCCCGCCGGCGCCGGCAAAACGGAACTGGCCGCGTCAGTCTCGCGCGCTTATAAGGTCCCATTATTGCGATTGCAATGCTACCAGGGTATCAACGAAGAAAAAGCCATCGGGCAATACGACAAGAGCCTTCAGGAACTCTATGTGCTCTTGATGAGCAAGAGCGACCACACGCCCAATTGGACCGAAATCAAACGCGAGGTGACAAGCCGCGCGTATTTCATGGCTGGCCCATTGCTCGAAGCAATCGAGCAGAACCAACGCTGTGTCCTGTTGATCGATGAGATCGACAAGGTTGACTACGCCTTTGAAGCAATGCTACTGGAACTGCTTTCGGTGTGGACCCTCTCCATCCCGAAGATGGGTACCGTTCATGCAACGTCGATACCACACGTTTTTCTGACGTCGAATCAAGAGCGACGTTTAGGCGACCCCCTTCGCCGCCGCAGCTTCTACTTGGTGGTTGAGCACCCAACCGCGGAGCGGGAAGCCGCAATCGTGGCCAAGCGTACTCCCAAAGCTAGCGAAAAGACACATCGCTTCATCGCGGGCCTTGCGAAAAGCCTGCGTGCCTACACCATGGAAAAGCCACCGTCTATTTCTGAGATGAACGACGTGGCCCTAGCCATGCAGCTACTTGGAATCGAGCAGATTGGGCCTGAACACAAGGACATCATGCTGCCCCTAATCGCGAAGACAGAAGGAGATCGAAAGCGCCTGCTGATGAAACAGGCCTTCGAATCGATCGTGCGTATCGCCGGACGCCATGCGTCAGAGATGTCCCCAGAGGAAGTGACCGATGTAACAACGATCTTCGAAGACAAGGTGGAAGCATGAGAAGACTTTTCGTACTGGCTCTTTGCGTGATGACGCCGACTCTTCAATCTACGGCTCAGACGAGACAGACAGGCAATCCTGAGTTGAAGTATTACGCAGACGCATACGCCGACCATTACCGCCTCCCGCGTGCGCTTGTACACGCCATCATCGCCCAAGAATCGAACTGGAATCCAAATGCGTTGTCGAACAAGGGCGCGGCAGGCCTGATGCAACTGATGCCTGCAACGGCGGAATTGTATCTCGTCAGGAACCGATTTTCGGTAACGGACAATCTCAGCGGCGGAATTCAATACCTCGCGGATCTCATGACAGAGTTTCGCGGGGAGATGCGTCTGGCTGTAGCCGCATACTACTGCGGTTCAAGCCATATCGCCCGACAAGGACTGAACTACCGAAATCCCGATGTCGTGACCTACGTCGAAGCGGTCCGCCACCGATATCAGCTCGAGTTGCACGAGCAAGCCGACCGGGATAATCCAATGCCCGGGAAAGGACAGTGACATGTATTCAATACGAATGATTGGTTTCATTAGCGTTCTCACCGGTGCAGTTCTGAGTCAAGCTCAGCAGCTCACAAGCATCGCGACAACCCCAGCCGATGTGAAACCGGTGGTGACCGATTTACCGGTCTTAGGCAATAGCGTCACTGACCTTCACTTACGGCCTCTCTTCACAACGACCATTCGTTTACCCGAAGCAGTAACATCGGTCGCTGTCGGAGCTCCTACCCTGTTCGAAGTGGAGCATTCCGATCAGGAGCCACGCCTCGTATTCGTTAAACCAAGAACAAAAGAATCCGCAACGAGCAACTTGGTGATTGCCCTCCAATCAGGCCAAGAGATCAGTATGCGCTTGCTCTCCGATGGGAATGAGGGAAATACGCCGGTTGATTTTGTAGTCAATTTTCGACCACGGCAAAGCTTTCTCATCGGCTCATCGGATGCGGCTGCACATAGCTTGGAGACCGCGAGGGATGAGAGGCCAAGGACAGTTCCGGTCATCGATCAAGCACTGAAGACCCAGTCAGAGATCGCAACTCCGAATTGGGTCGGCGGCCTAGCAAAAGATGAAAGAAATCCGGATGGAAAGGCGGTCGGAAGACCGTTGGCGGCAGCTCTTGGCGCCGTGCGAGAAAAAGGAGAGGAGATGTTGGTTGCATACTCAGTAATGAACACGACGGATCATTGGATCGAGGTATTGCCGCCACAGATCGAACTGAACAGCCCGGATCTCACTGGAGACAAAAAGAAGAATAAGAAGCGCGAGATTCTCTCCGAACAGGTTCCGATCAGTGACTACCGGCTAAATGCACGCCGACTGGCCCCAGGTGAGCGCGCAGACGGTGCCGTGCAGTTCGCCCGTCCCGGATTCAAGCAGAGCAAAGACCGGCTATTACTGCAACTAGCAACTGCAAGTGCCGTTGATACTCCGCTCTTGATGCCAGTTCCGTTTGTGGCTCCAGAAAGATAAACGCTCTGACTCAGCGAGTTCTTAAAGTTTACGAAAATTCCAATCCTAAGAGGTGACCCATGGCAAGACCAGACAATGTACAGATTGAAGAGCCAGCGGAGAAGGTAATACCGATTGCGGATCCAGAAGCTGAAACGGTCGGCTCGCAAGGGTCAGTCACTAAGCGCCCGTTTGTGCTCGACAAAAAGCGCGGCTCAGGCGGGGGAAACATGCCTCTCATGCTGATACTTATTGGCGCGATCATTATCTTTGGCATCGGGATGCTGGCGTTCCTCTCCTCAAAAGGAACGACCAAAAAGAAGACGGCAGCCGAAGCTGCCAAGCCGAACCTCGGGAGAGTCGCCGGAACAACTGCCCCGGGAGATTTGATCCCGAGCGACAAAGTGAAGCCGTCCCCGGATGAAGCGAAGAAAGGAGGGACACTCGACGCAGCCGACATCGAGAAGACGAAAGCGCCAAAGATGACTCAGACGCAAGCCACCAACGCACAGGACGCTCCTAACGGCAACAAGCGGCTCAACCAAGTGGGAAAGTTTGAAGAGCCCGACACAACGCCAAACGGGCAGTCGAAGTGGACACCGCCTCCGTATTCTGGCGGCCAAAGTGAACAGCAAGCAGTGAAGAAAGAAGAGGACGCACTGAGCAAACCGTCACTTGTCTTCACAGCCCATAACCAAAGCAACGGTAGATTGCGATCTGGGACGCAAAGCGAAAAACCAAGCGTCAATAGTCTAGGCTTGGCACCTGGGTACCACGTCGCTGCGCGGTTGGAGTCAATGGCGACGACCGCAATACATGCACCTGTGACGGCGGTAGTCGAATACAACTACGAGCGAGACGGGTCGGTGTTAATTCCGGCAGGAAGCCGTATCGTTGGTAAGATCTCGCAAGCGGACCCATCGGGTCTCGTGAATATCACGTTCTCGTCAATTGAATTTCCAGGAGGAGAGGACGTTGCAATCGACGCCGTAGCCGCAGATATGAGCCTGCAGGCCATCAAAGGAACCGTTACCGGAAAGCAGGCTGGCAGGAGCGTGCTAGTGCGTTCGCTCGCAGGTATCGGCGAGACTGCTGCGATGATCGTCGGCGCTCCGAGCGTAAATGGAGCACTTAGCGAGAACGATCTATTGCGAATGCGTGTAGCGGACAATATCGGGAACGCGGGTGATGAACAGATCATGCGTATGATGACGATGCAGCACATCGTGGTTAGCGTACCCGCTGGCACCGAGATCTACGTCATCTTCGAAAAGTCACAGCAGGTGAATGCGGCAGGCGTGGAGAAGACGGTTCACGTTCCTCAGTTCGCAAATACCGCGCTCGATTCGAGCACGCCGGAACAACCGTAGAAAGATAACACTAGTCCGGACATTCTATAGATGCGGCCTTCTCAGTGGGCCGCATTTGTTTTGTCCTTTCGACGGTGGACCCAGCCGATTGTCTTTGCCCAAAGAGCGAAGTCGAAGGATAAGGAAGACGCATGAATGAAACGGTGAGAGGAGAAAAAACGTGTACCTCACTTTTGTAATGGAAGTGAGCCGAAGACTAAAGAAAGCCGTGTTCAGCAAAGTATCACAAGAGAAAAAGTGTGTACTTAACTTTTGTAACGGAGACTTAGCTGTTAGTCCCCCAAATGGGCGTTCGGTTCTGAAAAGGCAAAAAGAGAAAAAACGTGTACTTGACTTTTGTAACGGCGTGTCGAAGATCCGAAGCGACGGAAGATCGGTAAAGGTAGCAGGAAGAGAAGGGGTACGGGATAGGTAGGGGTTGTAAATGGTTGGGGCGAAGCACCATGAGAGATCCCGATCACGTCAATTGATTCACACGAAACCGAGTAGCCGTTGAATCATCCATATCTATCTCGAGTGGATGCGAATCAGAGTTCCATTCAATTGAGCGAAATCCAAAGTCATGCGACTTTCCAACTCGACGGCACCCCGTCAAGGAGGAAGTCCATGATCAAGTCGTTAATGCGAGCAGTGCGTGCCGCGCAGAAACATCTGCAGGTGCTCATGCTCGTTACCTTCATCGGAGCCGCTCTGGTAGCACCCGCTGCCAGCGTTGCTCAAAACCTCGGAACCGCACCCGCCACCGGCCAGGCAGTCCAAGGCCAGACCGCGTCACAGCCTGAAGGTGCATTCCTGAATCTCGTGAATTGGGTGTGCAACGTGATCTGTCCGGTAGGCGCCGGCATCGCTGTCGTCGCTACTGTTTTGCAGTGGCGGAGCGGCCGCAGTTGGCTGCCCTCTGCTATGACTGCTGGAGGTCTGATCTGCGTATCGGGCATCCTGCGGCTCATCGAATACTTCATCGCGCAAGGCCAGGCGGTGGCTTGAGGTACCAATGCAGACACCACTGGTCTTCAGAGCAATTCTCGGTCTCCTGATGGATTTGGCCATTCCGGCAGCGCTCGGCGCGTTTGTCATGGCCGGGATGCGCCTGCGTTCCGAAGGTGGGATGAACTTTGAGGCCAGTGGTGGCTTTCTTAAATGGCTCTTCTGGGGTTGTTTGTTGATCAGTCTTCCCGGAGTAAGTCTTTGGTTAAGCAATGAAGGCGTTCCTGGAGCGTCTCAACTCACGATTGCCGGTGCTACTGGAGCTCAATACACGCAGGGCGTTGAGAAAGTCACCAATGACTTCGTAAATAATTTTCTGGTGGCCCACGTGGTCCCCGTTGTCGCCGCGTCTCTCGTTTTTAAAGCGATCCTTGATCTCAGTCAGGGGTATAGCCCACTCGCGTCGATCATCGCTGCCCTGTTTCTTCTGGGAGTCCAAGGCATTTACAACCTGGCGACAGGTAGCTGGATGCAGAGCAGTGATCAATATGGTGTGACCGACATGCTCATGCAGGCATTTGGTTATGCAGCAAATCGAATCAGTCCGATCGTTGGCGGCCTCGCTCTGTCCGGTGCGATCGTCAACTACGTTCGCCATCGGCCCTGGGGAGGCTTGGTTGCAAGCGGCCTTGCCTTTTTGAGTGTGACCGGAATCTGGGCGTTAGTCACCCATTTTGCAGGAGTTAATCTATGAAGCAGATAGCCGCATGTTTACTGGTCGCGGCTGGAATCGGCGGCGCAGGATATTATTTATTTCGCGCGACGTCCGTACACTACGTGCTGAAGCAGGGACGGGGCCGGCGGATAGGACTTTCCCAGAAGTCTGGCCAGCCCCTTCGAGATAGCCGTGTTCCAGACCGTAATTGCCACGACAGTCAGGTTCAACCCCGCTGGCTCTGTGGCGCAGGTCCTTGGGTCTGCCATTTACACTGGTCACAGAATTCCAGATCAGGAGTAGAGATGGCAGACGAGGATTTGCAGGCAGAAGTGGAACGGTTGCGGGCAGAGAACGAGAAGCTCAAGAACAAGGGCGTTCGCGGGTTGAGTCTGAAGGTGAGCGAGAAAGGCGCGGTATCGCTCTATGGCATCGGCCGGTTTCCCGTGACCTTATATAAGGAGCAATGGGCAAAGATTCTCGGCATGGCAGGGGAGATCGAGGCCTTCATCCGAGACAACGACCACTTGCTCAAGGCCAAAGAGTAGCAATTCCCCGCGTCGGGAAATCGGCAGAGAAGCTTGGGTTGAAACAGAGCTAGAATGTTAGCCATGAAAAGGCGTGCACCAAGCATCGCTTTGATGATCGGGCTTATAGGTATTGGCTCTTTCGCTCAGGCCTCCGCGGAAAAGGCGGCGCAAGCTACTGTCTGCGACATTGTCAATAATCCGCTCCAATTCAAAGGGAGATTGGTGCAAGTTCGAGCACAGGTTTGGCCTGACATCCACGACTATGACCAGATTTGGATGAACGAGTCTCCTGTGTCCTCGATGCAAGTTGGCAAGGCCTGCCGTTTTCTGCCTGCTAAGTTCAAAACTCCAACCGAACTAGCGGGGAGTGCTGCATTCGGCACGTTCACGGGCAGAGTTATAGACAATCCTGCATACTTTGTGTCCCGTATTTTCCCCCAAACAAGCAAGCGTTCGAAAGTGATGCTCTTGATCGAACAGGAATCGGACATTTACGGTAAGCGAGACTATTTGAACGGACCTATTCCAATCTTGCAACTCTACGATCAGCAGAGCGGTTCTTTCATTAGACCTCAATAGTGTAGCTAGTTGGATGAAGAGTTTTTTGCGCTCTCTCGTGATTGGTGACATTAAGGATAGTGCGATTGCAGAGTGTTGGCGTTTGACTTTAGCTCCGAAAGTCTGGTTTCGAGCGAGTTCGCAACCCAGAGTCGAAGTTACTCAAAGCGCCGTTTCTAAGAAGTTCGGCCGTGGGAGTCAGATCGTTGTTTGGCAAGATGGCCGATCGTGGTGTCCAATTCCTCCAGGGGCGCGGCGAAAATGTGGCGAGTTTTTATGATCGTCATTCTAGCTAGCCCTGCGGGAATCAGAAGATTCTCGCACTTGGTCTCTGTGCGAGCTGTTACTCGATGAAACGGCAGGATGAGGAATATTACGGTGGACTGCGCGAAGCGGTTTTGGAGCGAGACGGCCGCCGATGCAGCGGGTGCCCTAATTTGGAAGGCCGCAAGCTGACCGTCCATCATCGGGTGCCAGGCGTTTCCAAGCTGGAGCTGATGATAACGCTGTGTACGGCGTGCCATGCCATTGTGGAGCGAACGCAGATGGTGTTGTCGGAGATGACGCCGCTGCTTTTAGTGTTGTGGCGTGAGAAACATCCCGACGGGAAAGAACAGCTTTTGCTCCCGATGAATGCGTCGATTGCGGAGGTAGTCGAGCAGCTTACGCTGCCCGTGATTGAAGGCGGCTCTGGAGAGCCGCTCGAATAGAGAAGCCGCCTGAAAAAGCGGCATAGACATCCCCAACTATAGATGGCCGTTCGGCTTCAATTTAATATCTACTTGCGGATCGTTATCTTCGGCCACGGGGGCCAGCAGTTGGGAGTACGCGACATATCCTGGCGCGGTAATCTTCACTACTAATTTAGTTTGGGCCGGAATCAGCACTCGATATACCCCGTCTCGCCCAGAACTGAATCTGATAAATCGGTCGGGATCACCTTGGAATTCAATTGTTATTGTTGCAGTAACAGGAGATCCATCCGAACTAGATGTGACAGTCCCGGAAAGAATTCTATTGGGAGGACCAAGATGAAGGGTAATCTGCTTATTAGACTCTGCCTCAGTGAGTCGAATGCGTACTGGACTTGGATTATAGAATGAAGAAGTCCCTCCCGGATACCGGCTATTTACCTCGTCGAGATACGGAGCTATGACGTAGTCTCCATACTTGAGATCTTCGACTGTAAAGATACCATCTTTATTAGTTTGGACACGTTTGCGATAAGTGCTGGTTGGGCTAGCTCCGACAACATCAACCATATATTGGGCTGCAGGCTTGCCTTCGTGGGTAATCAACACTCCACTCACGACACCCATTGCTGGAGAGCTAGGTGGTGTTGATTCTTGTCCCCGCGCACAGATTAACAAGAGTAGCGATAATGCGGCCAATATCGTCGCAGAGCGTGGCATCGCGTCAAATCTCCAATTTGTTATTTTGGCACTGGGGTCAGCGGTACAATCTGAGCGGTTGAACCGTCGACATAGATTGCTTGCCAAAGAACGCCATATGTAGGCTTGCCTAAGGTTTGCGCCAGAGAACCGGCTTTACAGTATTGCCACAAATCGGGGTTAATAGAAAAACCACAAGTACCCGGAACCGGTGGCGAGCACGCGTTGGTGCTCAGGTAATCCGTGAATACGCCCGAGACCCCGTCCCAAGCAGCGCAATTTGCAGGCGCAGGTTGCCTATTTTTGCACGTGTTAGTGCTCAGGTTCGCAAAATTTTCTTGCATGGGGACATTCCCAACCGGGCGGTTACTAACATCGACAATTTGATATTGGAGTTGCCGCTCGGTGCCGTTCTGAGAAGCGACAACGCAGACATTAGATTTAGTCGTGAAATCGCTAAAGAACAACATACCGGCTGGCTGCCCTACATTGGCAGTGCCACTGGGTACATAATGTCCGATTCTACATTGTTTGAAATCCAAGGCCCCAATCTCAATGTCTCCGGGAGAGGACTGTGCTGCTGATCCCACAGCCACCCCTGTCACTAATGCAGATCTGGTATTAATGGTCGCAATTGAGGTGTTTGCGCTGGACCAGGAATAGAAGCTATCAATAACGCTACCGTCAGCGGAGTCACATCCGTCATGGGCTTCGACGTCCGCCTGATTTTGAAAAGCCAAAGGCACTCCAAGCGGGTCTGGCGCAAACCAAACTGGTGGGAGATATGCACAACAACTCGCACAACCATACGAAACATGACCAAACCTCAAGTCGTAAATTACTTTTCCCTCAAATAGGCTCCCAATACCCTTATTGGTTAGATCGCTAAATTGATAAGACCCAGAGCTAAGGTCTGCTGGCAGGGTCTTACCATCTTTGTCAGGAACTTGGTCGTGGATGAGATCCCCGATGTCGATCCACATCTGATCATCTGGCTGCAATGTCTGTTCAAACTGATATTTTTCAGCGCCTCGGTTGTAGTAGATAGTGAACGCCGCCTTGATTGGCTTTGTTCCACCGTTTCCTGCAGTAACAATGGAGTCGTGGTCTCTATCAACCTCCCATTTGCCTCCTTCCCAGCGAAAAGTCATTTGATCGGAGAAGGGAGTCTGAGCGCCATAACGTAGGGTCTTATCATAACTTGCTGCTACCGCCATGACTTCATCGGGTAAACCGTTTGTCTTCAAAATCACGGCTGACCAGTGAGCGTCTTTTGGAATGGTTCCGTCCAACAGCTTCGCAACATCGATCCGGCGTGTTTCATAGGATTGTAGCTGTAATGCTGGCCCAAAAGTCTTTCCGGTCGTGGTTTCCGTGCGCCAGTTGAACTGAAGTGTAGCGTTTACTTTGTGTTCAGAAGTGTTACGGACAAAGAGTTGAGGCTGAAGTATGGTCCCGCCCGGAAATGCCATCGCTGGATCAGGGTTGGTTAAAGCGAGCATGGGCGCTCGTAGGGTCCAGGTGCCTGTGCGGGCAAAATCTCTTTCGCTTACTGGAGATTTCGGATCGCGATCAAACATTTTCAAATTGGCAGAGAAGCCACCCTCTTCATCGAATAAAACATGAACCGTGTCGAGTGAACCTGCATGCGCAGCGCTCTCTATCTTGACGCCACCATAGGTTCCGCTCAAGCCAGATTGTTTCAGGATTTCGCGCACGGAATACCTGCCTGTCTGGCGTGGACCCAATGCAATCTTCTGCCTGCTCGACTTACCGCTTGCATCGAAGAGTGTGAGCGTCAAATCTAAAGTGTATTTCCCCTGATTGCTCAGAATCAGTGAATCCTGAACCGAATCGCGCGGCAGCCACCAGACGCCTTCTCTGCTGACCTGATCATAATTTTCTACTTCATTGATGGCGTCGAGATGAAAAGCCAGGGGATGACCCATATCATGTGCCATGACGGCTGCATAGAGATTCAACAATCCCTTCGAATGATAGCGCAGAACGAGAGAGCCATAGGATCCGATCAGTTGAGGTGCAACAGACTGAAGGGTCGTATTGATATCCACGGATTGAACTTCTTGAGGCTTAATGACGATTGGATTAAACGGATATTCAGAGCCATCGGCGGCGCGTATGGCGGGCGTCACTGTCAGATCGGAGATTCGCAAATTGTTTCTAATCTGGAGTTCGCTGTCCCAACTGCCCTCTGTTGTCCAATAAGGAACAAACTGTTCGTAGTCCTTTGCGGCAACGATATGCTGGTTTGTTGGTGCAGACGTTTCAATAGCATTTTGAGCACTTGATTGCGGAGTTGTACGTTGTTGGCTTGAGGCAGATGAGGCGAAATATCCAAGGACGAGCAGAAGCGAGAAAAATGTGCGCATCACAGTTACGCTCCAGATGGTGAATGGAACAGCAACATCTAATTGGGCGGGAATTTGGAGGGGAGTATTCCAGCCTATCGAGGGGCCCCGTGACTCGCCACATTACCCGACAAAGCGTCAAATGGTTAATAATAAATTTCAATCAATGGCGTTGTCCTGGCTAAATGGGGATGTGCGGAGGTGGTCGAGCAGCTCACGCTGCCCGTATAGAGGACGCGGGCCACATCTATGACGGTAAGACATCTAGCAGTCCCTGTTCGTGGAGCATGAAGCCCCTGCCGTGATGGTTCTCGATCAATCCGCGTAATCCGCACTGCGCGTCGAGCTTCTTCCGCAGGCGTTTCACGACGGAGTGAACCGCATTTTCGGTCTACAGAGAAGAGGGTCCCCAGGCCTGCCTAAGAAGATCGCGCGGGCTGATAATGCGCTTCGAATCGCTCGAGAGGAGATCGAGGATGCTCGTCTCTCTCTTGGTGAGCTTAATCACCTTGCCATCGATTTCCAGTGTATGGGCTTCTCGGTCGAGAACTGCGCGTCCGATCGACATGCGTCGCGTCGACGCCGGCTTCCAGCCGTCGCGCCATTCTTCTCGGCGCAGCTGCGCATTGCTCCTGCTGATGACGCACTCGGGAGCCGTGTCCTTGGAAATGAAAGCATCCGCGCCGGCATCAAGCGATCTCGGCTCAAACTGGGGTCACTACACCAAACGTCAAAAATAGTACGTTTAGGTCCGTCTGATTTTGGTCCGGTCCGGTTCCCAACCTCGAACGTGCCGGAACGCCGCTTTCAGGGAACCTTGACTCAGATGAGTCAGACCATCGGCACTAGTGGTAACGAGCTAGTTGAATTGCGAGGCTTACGGCTTCTTTTCCGATTTGAGTTGTTGACTAACCTGTTGCGCAAGGCTCCAGAACGCATCGTCTTTCCGCAGCTTTTGCAGAGAATTGTCTTCCGTGGGATCGGGGAAGGTTTCTCCTTTGAGCGTGTGAGAGCGGCGATCAAACGCTAGTTGCAGATGGGTTCGCGCAGCCTTAGGATCACCTGCTTCCGCGTCAGCGCAGCTGAGATTGTAGTAGTACAGCGGGTATTCGGGATCCTTTGCGATGGCAGCTTCGTTCACTTCACGGGATCCTTTGAGGTCGCCTGAAATCCCGAGGGCCATCGAAAGCTCGTCAGTGACGACGCGGCGGAATTTCAGCGGGTCATCACTCTGATTGACCATCGCCAGGGCAGCGCGATAGGCTGCGGCAGCTCCTGTGTACTGATGTTTCATATTCTCGACACCGGCGTAAGCGAAGGCATCTTTGAAGGTTGGCTTGTAGCTAGGTTCAAACGTAAGGGTCAATAGAGTCTGTTTAGCGGTCTCCATCGTCAGACGATAGGCTGCTTCATCGCCGGGTTGGACGTCGGCAGCGTTGAAGAGGAGATCACCACAGAGATCTCCAGAGGCAACAAAGGCACGAAGCGACATGCGGGCATCCTTCGGCGCGAGCAGCACGGCCAGGGCGATCTCCACGCCGCTTGTGGAGCGCATGGTTGCGCGGTTCTGAACGGCTGCTTCGGCGTTTTCAGCCTTGAGCACCCCATCACGGCATGAACTCGCATTGAGTGGGGCTTTGTCGAGTGCGGCGAACAAGAATGCCAGCATATGCTGCTTTCCTTGCGCGGCTCGCTCGCCCCACTCGTTCCCATTCGACTTTGCGGACAGTTCCACTACCTGCCACGCTCCTTGCTCAAGCGTCACCCGACCTGGATGTACGGGCAAAGCAAAAGTTAGCTTGCCCGGTGTAGTTTGTGCATGGGCTGATGAGATTAAGAGGCAGAGGGCAACAGAAACACAAAGTTTACGGGGCATTCATAGCACTAAGCATAATTGCTCCCGTATCCCATGCTCCCAGGTATTTCATGCGTAACACCTGTTTGAGAAACTTCGATTTCCCCTGCCGTTCTCTTGCGCAAACGATCGTTTACGCAACGATCGCAGAGAGGGCTCAAACCCCAGCATTTTGAGTTGCAAAAAGGTATTGCAGTGATAAAGTCATTGGCGATACCTTTCCGCAACCATGCTCATCGGCTACGCACGCGTTTGAACATTACACCGACACGGCTGGTTTTACCGATCATGTTTTTGCGCTCTGCCATCTGTTGGGCTTTCGCTTCGCGCCACGCATCCGGGATCTCGCCGACAAGCGGCTTTATGTGCCAGGCAAGGAGCGCGACCATCCAACGCTCGCTCCGCTGATCGGCGGCAAGCTCAATCTGAAGCTGCTCCGAACGCAATGGGAAGAGATTTTGCGATTGGCTGCGTCCATCCGGCACGGCACAGTCACGGCCTCCCTCATCATCCGCAAGCTCGCCAGCTACCCCCGCCAGAACAGCCTCCACACGGCGCTCCGCGAAGTCGGGCGAATAGAACGCTCTCTTTTCATGCTGGAGTGGATGAAAGACCCCGAGCTCCGCAGGCGTGTCCAGGTAGGCCTCAACAAAGGCGAAGCCAGAAACGCTCTCGCGCGTGCCGTCTTCTTTAACCGCCAAGGCGACCTCCGCGACCGCAGTTTCGAGAGCCAGCGATATCGCGCCAGCGGCCTGAACCTGATTGTCGCCGCCATCATTCTCTGGAACACCGTGTATCTGGAACGCGCCGTTGCCGCTTTGCGCGAACATGGAATCGCCATCGACGACGAAGCCCTAGCCCACCTCTCCCCCATCGGCTGGGAGCATGTAAACCTGACCGGAGACTATACCTGGCAGGCTACAGGACGGCTCAGGAGGGGTGCCTTCAGGCCCCTACGACCCTTTGCAGCCTCAAACGAGTGATCCAATTTCCTTAGCGTACGATTTTTGACGTTTGGTGTAGTGACCCCTATTTGCCCGAAAACCTTCAGCACGATCATCTCTAGCGAAGGCCTTCGAGGATTGCTCTAGCGCACCCACCATCGATGAAGTTGCGAAGGGCTCTCAGTACGCCCTGTCGGGAGCGCTGGATCCCCATTTGATTACTGCACTTCCTTCTTTAGATGATTCCGCAGGCTGGAGTAAAGCGCACTATATTATCAAGGGAACTCTAGGCAGCGGTCCGTTGCCTGGGCGCGATAGCACCTATCCAACGCCGCATCTAATAAATCAAGCCTTTATTTCAGATGCCGCGATCGTCGGCGTCATCGACCAGGAAATGCCTAGTCACCTGACGGCGAACAATGCGTTCCTCTACACTCCATTTCACGTCTATGTTCAGGAGGTGTTGTTCGACAAAGAAAAACGACTAATCCAAGGCAGAGATCTTACGGTTGTCCGACTTGGAGGACAAATAGCCTTAAGTGGGGTGACGGTAATCGCTGCTGACGCAGGATTTGCTTGGGCAACGTGTCGGGGAAACATATATTTTCTTTCTGCACCGAGTGGCTGGTACTACTCAGTACCGCATCTTCCCTGGGGGCTCTTTCAAACTGTCACCAAATGCGACGGTCACTTCAGATCAGTTGAGTTCCGACTCTCCAAAAATAACCTCGTTTGGCGATCAAGCCAATTTTTTGACTGAGATCGCCGATGCGTACAAGGTCTCCAAGGAGGTCCGGTGAATGCTCAGACCCTGTTCTGAAACCAACTCACGCTATTTCGTCCCCGTTCGGGTGACAGCGGCTCCGTTGGCGAGTGTCTGGATGATGGTGGAGGTGCAGGGAACGTTGTTCATTTGCTGGCCACCGATCTGCGCGACTTCACCGAAACTGCTTCCCATCACCTGGGCCGGGAGGGCGGTGGATGCGGCTAGAAGCAGAACGGGAAGCGCGGAGAGGGACCGGGAAAAATGCATCGGATACCTCCGGAGCTGATCTGAATAAATAGACGGACTCATGACCATTATGACTCGGGATGAATGATGAGCGGCAATTGAGGGGAGATCAATTTTCCGATAACTTGGCGACCGGATTCTGTCGCGTGCGGCGGCGGGCCTCAGAGACGTTGAGAGCAACTGTCCCGGAGAAAACTGCAGGAACTCGACGGTGTTCTGCTTAAACAGATACCTTGGTTAGAGAGATATGCAGCCTCGCTCGGAGACATGATGGACCGCAGAGACTTCCTAAAACTAGGTAGCGCCGCTGCTGCCGCAGCAACAATCGCTGTATCACCCCTCGCCTCGTCTGCCTCTCCTACAGATATGGAGTCGCAACATTCCTCCGGCCTTGCCGGCTCCACCTCTCGCGCTTTCCCCGACGGATTCCTTTGGGGTTCTGCAACGGCCTCGTATCAGGTTGAAGGAGCCGTCAACGAAGATGGACGTGGCCCCTCCATCTGGGACACCTTCTCACATACCCCGGGGAAGACGCACAAGGGCGATACCGGCGACATTGCCGATGATTACTACCACCGCTATAAAGAAGACATCGCGATCATGAAGGCCCTTGGTCTGAAAGCATGTCGCTTCTCGATCGCATGGCCGCGCATCTTCCCGCAGGGAACCGGCTCCCCCAATCAGAAAGGCATCGACTTCTACAAGCGCATGGTAGATGAACTTCGCGACGCCGGCATTGAGCCTTATTGCACGCTCTATCATTGGGACCTTCCTCAAGCGCTCGAAGATAAGGGGGGATGGCAGAACCGCGACACCGCTAAGGCGTTTGCCGATTACTCCGGCTATACCGTAAGTCAGCTATCCGACCGCATCTCGCACTTCATGACCATGAACGAGATGCGATCCTTCGTTGACGCCGGTTACCGTGATGGCCAACACGCCCCTGGTCTCAAACTGGATCGGGAAAAACTTGCGCAGCTGAATCATTACGTGGTCCTCGGGCACGGCCTCGCGGTACAGGCGATCCGCTCAGCTGGCAGGTCCGGCACACGCGTCGGTATCCCCGACAATCCGGCGCCGGTCGTTCCCGTCATTGAGACCCCTGAGAATATTCATGCCGCGGAGATTGCCTTTCGCGAAGAGAACGCTCGTTTCCTTACCGTGCTAATGGAGGGCAAATACACCGACGCGTACCTCGAGGGACTCGGAGCCGCTGCTCCGAAGTTCACAGAAGAAGAGCTGAGGATCATTTCCAGTCCGATGGACTTCATCGGCCTCAACATCTATACGGCCTCTTACGCCATAGCCGCGGACAATAAGCTCGGCTTCACCATGGTGAAGCCACCTTCGTCTTTTCCGCACATGTTTTCGCCCTGGCTCTCCATTGGGCCAGAGGCGCTTTACTGGGTGCCGAAGACCGTCGCAAAACTCTGGGGAGTAAAGGAGATCTATATCACAGAGAACGGTTGTTCTTCGGATGACCAGGTGGCTGCCGACGGCCACGTCTACGACTCCGACCGAGTTATGTATCTCCGCAACTACCTCACGCAGCTTCAGCGTGCCACAGCTGATGGTGTGCCCGTCAAAGGCTATTTCCTGTGGAGCCTCCTCGATAACTACGAGTGGGCCGATGGCTATGAGAAGCGCTTCGGAATTACTTACGTCGACTTCAAAACGCAGAAGCGAACCCCTAAACTCAGCGCGGAGTTCTATCGCAACGTAATTGCACGCAACGCAGTCGTATAGGCTGTGTCATTTGCAAGTCCCGCTCGTGAGCCACGTTCTGCGCGAGTGTTTTCCGGTGCTGGCGGTCGTGCTTGCTCGGGTAAACTCCTGCGTGACTCGCATCCGGCGGAGGACGTCAGGTAAGAGTAATTCCACTTGAGCGAGAAACCGGCTTGCACTGAGGCTTCTCGGAAGTTGACTCCGAATCTCCCGAAAATGTCGGAATTTAGGTAACTTGTCGACGCAATGAACGTCGGGCAGCGAACTTACTGAAATTCCCGGGTATTCAGTAACTTCGCGCCGCCAAAGTCGAACTTACTCAAATTCAATCTTTCGAGAAATAGAGTATGCTGCGAGCATGCAGCAGGACATTTTGCCGGCAGCCAGAAACAAGCCGAGCAATCGGATCCGCAGGCATGGGTTTTCCCCTCAACGTGCTCCGCGCCTCGCATCTTCCATCGGTGGATTGGGTATGGAGGAAGGGACAGACTTATCTTCGACACGCTGAGTCACGAACAAATTGAAAGAACGAGGGCATATGTCATCACAAAATGGCGACAAAGCGAGATTCAACAGGTTAAGGAAACAAAAGTTCCGCCGCCGCGAACTCATGGCAAGGTTGGCGATCCAGTCGGCTGCCTGTGCAGCACGGTTAGGTAAAACCCCACCTGCAAAGTTGACGTAGCGATAGCAGCAGAACACGCTCCTTCACCAACACCTTCGGTGGACCACGGTTCGTTAGAGATGCCTTCCCTGGTCGTTTGCGCCATGTCTGCTCCCCGCAGAGCCGGGACCCACCACTTACTGTAAACTCCGTTTCTCCAGCACTTCGTCGGATAGATCGCGGCGTGAACGCTGGATTACTTCCGGATTGCCGACTAACCATCCGGAACTGCATCGACCGGTTGAGCCCGCCGGACTTTAAGGAAACGGAGTCAGTGATGCGCAAAATCGATTCTGCTTCTCAGATGGGCAAGAAAACGAGAACTCCGTCGTCGCCTTTGAGCCGATCAATCGCTCATATTAGTGAGGTCTTTAGCAGCAACTACGGCCAACTCCATAGTCGGTAATACCCGCGTGATCACAACATCGCCGGTAAGCACATCGACTACTAACAGTTCGTGCTCTTCGCTGTCCGGAAGTGCGCGGACATTGGCGCAGATGCTCAGGCGATCACTAAGGAAACTTTCAACCAAGATGGGGGCTTCTACGGTTGTACTCATACCTGTAAGGATAAAGTGGCAGACGTAAAGGATTCATGGGGGAAGCCGAGATGATTGACGGCATGAAGAAACGCAGTCGACATTTTCAAGCCCACACTCTGTTGTGAGTGTGGCACCGGCAATAGGGAAATTGCAGTCGTTACTTCCGTATTGCGGACAATGCGCTAAGAAGGGGTTGGAAGCTGGTAGCGGAGAACCTTGAATTTATCGGCGCTCACTCACTCGTAGGTTCTGGACAGATTCGAGCGTCAAGACGAACACCGTGTGCCAGGCGCCAGTAAATTCCCGTACAGTGATTGCATCATGGCCTCGTTTCCGGTGACCCACGAACGGATGAGCTTGCGGCGCACAGCCCTATGGCTCCTGGATCTGGTATTCCCGCTATACACCTTTGGATTGACGCGGGAACGCAGACGATATTGGCAGCGTTTACCAGCTCTGCGAGCTACAAAATTGTTCCTGGCATTATTTCTTGTTCTCAGCGGTGTCCCATTTTTTGTCGACCTCCTCGCGGGGGGTATCTATCCGTTGTGGGGGGTCATACTAGTCGCCGTGACTCTGGGGGGATTGCGCGTCGTCACGATCCTGACGGAGCTACGTAAACCTCGTTTCATCGTTGTACCGATACTCCTGATTTTCGCTACTTTTCTTTTGTTCGCTCGCCTTCCACGGCAGGAACGTCCCTCCGAGTTTACGCGCCACCGCATCGTGATTGACGCCACGTATGTCTTTCTGTCGATCATGCTCGGCTATCGTTTGTTTCTGAGTTTTACCACCACGGAAGGAGTCGAACATGTGGCACTGCAAACCGAATTGTCATTCGCGCACGCCATTCAAAGCATGCTCGTCCCGCCTATCTCGTACTGCGGGCGCCATTTGGATGTCTTTGGAAGTAGCGTCCCTAGCGCAAAGGTCGGCGGTGATCTGGTGGATCTGGTTGCCAACGGCGATAAAGTGCTTGTATATCTCGCTGATGTTTCCGGCCACGGCATTTCCGCCGGCATTCTGATGGGCATGCTAAAAACCGCGATGCGTCAAGCTTGGCTCGCGCAACAGCCGCTGCCCGCAATTCTCGAGAGCGTTAACGCCGTGCTACCTGCAGTTAAAGAGCCCGAAATGTATGCAACGTTGGCGGCGCTGCAATTTGACGCACCCTCACAAGTCGAGTTTGCACTCGCAGGCCACCCGGCAATATTGCATCATCACCGGAAGTCACAGGAGATAAGCCGCTGCGAGATGCGGCAATACCCTCTGGGACTGCTCGCAAAGCCCGGTTATGTAAGTGCACAAGTTAACTACGATCCAGGGGATCTATTCGTCGTAGTCAGCGACGGTTTGATAGAAACAGCGAACGGCAACGAAGAAGAATTTGGCTTGGCGCGCCTGGAACAATCAGTTGTGGCTCACGCTACGGAATGTTTGCCCGAAATCTACGACGCCTTGATGCATGCCGTTTCGGACTTCGGGGAACAGCGTGATGATCGGACAGTGTTAATCGTCCGCATACGAGAAAAGACAGAAGAGCAAGGGATTCGCACGATTGGGTAGTATTCGGATGCGCCTAAGGCAGTGACCATTGCCACGTAGATTGTCAGATAGCCTACACTACTGCGGCTCGCTGACGTAACCAGGCGATAGCAGCTCAAAACCACGCTTCGAGCATGATTCTTGCCGTATTACCGGCAATACGGAAGTGATCCTGCGTAGTGCCTGCAAAGTCGCCTTTTGAGTAAGTTCGCCACGCCCGGAATGAACTTACTTGAAATCCCGTTTCTAAGGCACTTGGTCAGGTTGCTCTTTTCGATGATTGGGATTACTTCCGGTTGGGCGACAATACACCCATGTGGTTAAACCCCTAGAATTATGCCGCAGAAGGAGACCGGATGAGATTTCGAGGCTGGCTGCTCTTATGGATAGTTATTGTGGTCCCGTTGCTACCTGCCATGACACTCAAGGAGTTGCTCGTCGAAAAGCAGATTCCAACTAGCTCCTTCAGCGCGGAAGAGCTTAATGAAACTGTTGGCGGCCCGATTCTTCTCGCAGACCCTTATGTACTGGAACTCGCCTACAATGTCATGGGAGCCGATTCGGCTTTCGTTTCTGCGCACGTTGTGAAGTACGACAAGAAGAGTGGTGTCCTGCTCAGGTCCAAAATTCAAACCGTTGAAACCAACGTCTGCCTTGGGTCCTTCACAGGGATGCTGCAAGCCGGAGAATTCACCCTAGTATGAACCCATATCTCTCCTTCGGCTGAATGCAATCTCGTGCTTGACGGTCGGTTGGCGCAAAAGACAACACTCTATGGTTTTAGCCCAAAGCTAGTTGCACCTAATCAAGTGGTCCTGATCGAAGACATGATCCATTTCTCGCCTGTTCATCCGGAGCGTTTGCAGTTGGCCGATCTGAAGCAAGGCACCACGACCGAGTTGTATCCGCCTCAGCAGGATGTGATGCGTGCGAAGCTGGCAAGGGAAAACGCGGCACATATGCCAACGCGAGACGTCTGCATGAAGATGAATGACCCGTGTGATCTGCATCTTTTTGACGAAGAGATTCTCGGAATCGCGACGGGTGACGGAGGTCACTTCGCGCTTATCGTGAACCAGTCCGCCAGCCACGCTATTTTGCGAGGAGAGCCGCCAGTTACGGTTGCCTCCCAGTCAGCGCTTTATATTTATGCGCCAAGCGATCATGGGTGGGCGTACTGTGAAACCGAAATGAGCAATGAAGAAGCGATGCGGACTCAGGCGTCCATGACGCGATCATGGCAATTTAACGACACCTCGGAACGTTGCACTCCAAGCTTGCCAGTTCTGCCGGATATGTCTACTAGCGTTATGAATCCTTTTTCAAAAAAAGCCAATTGACCCCGGTGGATCACGCAAAGTCTTCCGTTGCGGTCGAGTGACCGGCAACCCGGAAGTAACCATGAAATGCCTGTGAAGTCGCGATTTCGGTAACTTGCCGACGCAATGAACGTCGAGTAGCGAACTTACTGAAAACGAGTTTTGCAGGTGGACGGATTGCTATGCTGGAGGGGATAGGTATTCTGTCGACGCATTGCCTGCGACCGTAAACAAGAATGTTTGGAAGCGAGCATGATGCAGGTTTTGATCCGATCCGCTAGGTTGCAACTAAGCCCGTTCAAAATGGCTGACGCCGAAGAGGTCTTCGAATGCATCACCCCTGCGATCGCTCGCTTCATGCGCTGGGAGCCCTCAAAATCGCTCAGCGAGTACAAAGCACACCGGGAAGCCAGATTACAGGCGAACGATCAGTCGGTTTTCTCCTTTGTTATAAGACGAAGTGACACAATGGAATGTCTAGGCATAGCAGGACTGGATGAGGCGGATCAACCAAGCCCAGAGCTTGGCATCTGGCTCAAGGAAGCAGCTCATGGTCACGGCTACGGAACGGAAGCCATTAGAGCGGTTGCTGAATGGGCGATGAAAACTCTCGCGAAGGAGAGTTTCCTTTACCCCGTAGCAGTAGAAAATGTCGCGAGCAGGCGTATCGCAGAAAAACTTAACGGCGAAATCGTAGGATCACGCAGAAATCCAAAATATGAATCTGTCGTTTATGAAATCTGTCCTCTTACCCGACCCTGGTCAGGCGGTTAAGAAGACTGTTGCGTCTGGCCGCTTCCTGCGCTCTTTCAGAGCTTTTGCGACAGACCGTCGCCAGTCTCCTGCAAAGTCGGGTTTTGAGTAGTTCGTAGCGCCAGAAATGAACTTACTTGAAACGCCGTTTTTGCAGCACTTCCTCGGGTAGGCCGCCGTGTGAACGCTGGACTACTTCCGGATTGCCGACCATGCGGAAAGAACGGGAACGACTCATGGGGACTGATCCCCACTGCGATAAAACTTATCTGGGAACCTAGATTGGCTTCGCTGTCTGGGTGTTGATATCTAGCAGGTAGATGACGACGCCGTTCACAAAAGTGGCCTTTCCACGGGGCAAGACCTTAAGCTCCGTCGTGACTCCTTTGTAATGCGTAAGCTGTTTAATTTCGCCGCCGGTAACGTCACTCATCGAGTAGACGTTGTAATCGTAGTTCCCCCCCGAGGTATCTGTTGCTGCAAGAAACAAAACGTCCATCCCGTCATTCATAAAGCGCGCTTGTCCGTAGGATGGCCCCACTGATGATTCACCGGGAACGTGCGGCTGAAATATCTTGTTTCTGCCCGAAGCCGCTATAGTGAACTCTTCAATCAACGCTCCAATCGGATAGCCCGTTGTGCTTAAGAGAACTCTAGTGCCGCCTTGATTGATTGTGTCGCTGGCGACATCCAGAGATTGCATGTCATAAAAAGACTCGTGAGTGATTCGTGTGGGTGAAACGCCTGCCGTCGCCGCATTCGATTGCACAGGAACTGAGTACACATCCCAATCATGCCGAGCAGGCCGGACGACTGGAGAGTAGTGCCCCGTGAAGTCGGACGCCGCGTAAAATATCTCCGAGTCATCGGGAGAAAACACCGGATGAAGCGCATCTTGATCAGCGGAGGTGATAGCGTGGGGATTGCTTCCATCGATACCCACCACCCGTACCTCTGACCGAGAATCCGGCGAAGACGCAAATGAATAAACCACGAACTTGCCGTCATGCGAAAAGCTCGCTTCCGATTCGATTCCACTCAATGCTGTCGTAAGACGTGCAGTCGTTCCACTGGCCGAATTTCTCCGGTAAAGAAACGAGGAGTCACCGTTTGATTTGGAAAAAAGAACCGTATCGCCTATCGGAGAAGCTGCCTGCTGACCTTCGGGAGGAGCAAAGTTTTGTTGCCTCCCACCTCGCGAAAAAGCGAAAACAGTTACGGCGATTGCGAGTGCAGCGATCACCATGAGGCTGGCGAGGCCAACGACCACAATGGAAAGAGTCTTTCCCACTTTCATTATTTATTCTTCCTAGCGAGTTTTGCCTATTCTAACAACACTCAGTCGAGTTCCCGAGCGCGTGTTTCGGGCGGTTGACCGGCCACCCGGAAGTTAAACCCGAAATGCCTGTGAAGTCACGTTTTAGGAAACTCGCCCGGATTCGGGCGTCCGGAGGCTGAAGTTTCCCAGAACCCCGTTTTCGAGGAATGGCGGAGAAGTTCTCAGCGTCATTCTGCCAACGTTGTCCGAATTTCCTGCTCCCAAGAGTCGTTGCCGACTGATAAGGCGGCCCAATCTGTGCAGTCTGCTTCGAAACCATCGTCCGGCTCAACGCAGTTTGCGAAGAACCATAAAGCTTCCGAGAGGGATTCTTTAGCGTGCCAAGTCGTCATCACTACTCGGCCCCTAGGCTCGCTTGGCATGCGCTCTATGTCAAATTGATCATGCACTCTTTCACAATCAGACCCCCATACACAGAAATATGCGATCCCGTGCTTCAGCAAAAGCTTCGCGGTCTTCCGCAATTCTTCATTATTGATTGACGTTGCATCGACAGCTAGGAAGAGGCAAAAACTGGGCGAAACGGTATCAAGAGCCAACTGGATATCTTCTAGGCAAGGCACATTCCCAACGTAGAAACGTCGCGTTGGATGTTCCTTATCGCGCGTCACTTCGAGCATGAGACTCTCCACGGCTGATGGTAGTC
>Ga0207086_1015_pt2 | contig 46895 bp, 46 predicted proteins | sample Alteio_BWMinHeat_54_FD_153540 | JGI IMG/M metagenome (GOLD analysis project Ga0207086, IMG submission 153540) | Enriched cells from forest soil in Barre Woods Harvard Forest LTER site, Petersham, Massachusetts, United States -... | ecosystem: Environmental > Terrestrial > Soil > Temperate forest >... | reverse complement strand
GCCACCGGGGCTGCCTACTACTACTTTCCGAGTAAAGAAGCCATCGTCGCCGCCTACTACGATCAGGTGCAGCGCTCACATGCGGAGAAAGTTCGCGAAGAATTAAAAGGAAAGGTCGGCCTCCGCGAGCGCTTGGGCGCGGTGATGCATTCGAAATTGGAAATCCTGAAGGATGACCGCAAGTTTCTGGGAGCCTTGTTCCGCTACACCGGCGATCCGGAGCATCCGCTGTCGGTATTTGGGAAAGGCACGCAGCCTCAGCGCAGCCAAAGCGTGGCAATTTTTCAAGGAGCGATTGCGGGCACCAACGTAAACGAAGAGCTGCAGCAACTTCTGCCGTGGGCGCTCTGGTTGGGGCATCTGGGCATGATCCTATTCTTCATCTACGACGAAACAGAGGGACAGCAGAAAACGCACAAGCTCGTGGATGGAATATTGGATCTGCTGACTCAGTTTGTGGAGTTGACGGGTTCGGCGCTGGTGCGGCCTTTCGTTCAGCCTTTTCAGACAAAGATTCTGGGAATGCTGCGTGAGGCTGGCTGGACCGGAGGGATCTAAGAGTCTCGAACGAGCGAGAAGCAAGCGAACTTGAATTTCGGAAGCGAGGAGGAGCGATGACAAAGGCCCACGAAAAAGCCGCTCACTGGTATCCCGCATCGGTCGCAGCGAATCGGCCAACGCCGTGGTGGTATTGGGGACGCGCGGTGTACGTCAGCCGCCGCGACTACTGGAAAATTACAAAGTATTTTCTCGCGGTTGGAATTCCTCTCGGCGCGATCGGCGTTTTGTTTCATGTGCCGATGGCGTTCCAGGCCGCGATGGTGCTGGCCACGATTGGATTGTTGTTGCTGGCCTTTTCGCTTTTTGGTTTGTACCGCATGTATGGACACCCGGCGTTGCGGTACATCCGGAGGCTGGTGGATTTGGGCGGACTAAGAGGCGCGATTACGGTGGCGGACCTGCATATCGGGACATATCGCCACGCGTTTCTCCTTTCCGATGCGCTCCCGGAAGCCACCGTTCAAACCGTGGATTGCTGGAACGTGGAAGGCGAGTCGCCCGAAGAAGCGGTACAAGATGTGCGTGACCTGGAAGTGCCTCCCGCAAGTAACCCGCGAATTGTCGCTTCCAAGGCGGACCACTTCACCGTGCCGCTGCCGGATGCCTCTTGCGATGCGGTTTGTTTTGGTTTCGGGACGCACGAGATTCCCGCGGGCGGTGCGCGAGAAAAGCTGTTCAGCGAAGCAGACCGCGTCTTGAAACCCGGAGGAAAGGTGCTTCTGTTCGAACACGGTTGGGACGCGCACAATTACGTGATCTTTGGCCCAGTGATCCATCACGTGACCAAGCGCCAGGATTGGGACAGATTCTTGCGCGAACGTTTTGACGACGTGAAATACGCGCGCAGCTCTCAGGCCGTCGATCTCTTCGCGGGGACGCGCCGCTAGGGAGAATCCTCATGGGCACGCAGAGCGCAGACGCGGACGCGTACGTAATTGTGATTGGCGGAGGAATCGCGGGAGTTGCGGCGGCTCTCCACCTGAAGGACCGAGGCCTTGACCCGCTGGTGCTGGAGGCGGAGTCACGCGTGGGTGGCCGCATGACCACCGACCGCGTCAACGGATTCGTGATCGATCGCGGCGTCACGTTGCTGGGAAATGGATTTGTGCGCATGCGTTCGCTCGTGCGCCGCTTGGGATTGTCGCCGTTTGTGGGCAAGGGAAGTTTCAGCGTTGGGATTCAGGACGCCGCGGGTTGCCGCGGCTATCGCAGCGGGCGGTTCGAGGACCTGCTCTTCGACCGCGGAATATCGCTTAGCGCTCGTGTCGCCTGCCTGCGATTTGGATTCGACCTGTTGCGTCATCATCGCGCTCTCGTCCACGGCCGCAGCACTCTCACTGATTCGCTCGACGGTGAAGACGCGCGGACGTATTTCCAGCGAATTGGCGGCGAAGAGGTGTTCGAGCGCATTTTCAGGCCGGGTTTAAATGGCCCGGTTGGCGGATCGGTGGAGACGTCTTCGCGCGTGATTCTGATGCAAGTCATCTGGAATCTGCTCGTGCGTAGGGAATGGACGCTCACGGATGGTGTCGATCGAATTCCAGAAACGATCGCTTCGCAGGTGCGCGTCACGACCGAAGCTCATGTCCTGCATGTCGAGCAGGGCGCGAACGGCGTCCAGGTCGAAGCGGAAGTCAAAGGCAAGCAGCAGACTCTTCGAACGCGCGCGGTCATTTTTGCGATTCCCGGACAACTCGTGCCCGGGCTTTGCCCGGAACTCACGGAAGAACTTCGCGAGCTGCTGTCACGAACGCAGTACTCGAGAATTGTCAATGCGGCGGTAGCGCTCTCGAAGCCGCCAAGTGTTCCGTACGCGGGGTATGCCTTCACTCCGGATGTTGTACCCGGCGCGGAAATCGAGATGGAGCACCTGCGTGCTCCGAAGCGGTGCCCCGAAGGCACGGGCATGGCGAGCATATTTCTGTGGAACACGCCGGAGTTCCGCCGGTTGGACGCCGACGATGAATGCGTCAAACAACAAGCAAGCGAAATTGTGGAGCGGACCTTCCCTGAATGTCGCGGCAAAGTGCTTTTTGTGCATCTCGTGCGATGGAATATCGGGATCGCCCAGTTTCCGCCCGGGAGGTTGCGCGAAATGACCGCCCTGCGCAAGCGGCTCGCCGATTGGAACTCTCCCTTCGACCTTTGCGGAGACTATCTCGACGGGCTTTCCAGCGAAGGAGCCCTCCGCACGGGCGAGGAAGCCGCGGACCGGATTGCGACGAAATTGAGGAAGCAGTGAAGGAAGAACGGTCCACGCAACTTGACGGCAGTGGCTGCTCCCGCTAGGCTGGCCAGCACATGCAATCATCGTCGAGGAAGCTTCTTGTCGTCCTGATCGGGCTGCTCGTGCTGGGATTTGTCGTCTACCGCTCGAGCGGGATGATTCATCTCCAGGATTTCAGCGGGACAAAGCTGCTTCACGCTGTCCGCAATGCAAATCCATTCCTTCTGATTCTTTCTATTCTTGCCATCTATGCTTGTTACGCGCTGCGTGCGCTTCGCTGGAAAGTGTTTCAACAAAACTTGGGTCCATCGCATTTCGGTGCGATTTACGCCATGACGTTAGCCGGCTTCGCCGCGGTGTTTCTCCTTGGCCGCGCAGGCGAGCCGGTGCGGCCGCTGTTGCTGGCGCGAAAAGAAAAGCTGCCGGTGTCCGGCATGTTTGGCGTTTACGTGCTGGAGCGGCTGTTTGACACTGCCAGCGCGGCGGTGATTGCCGCCGTCGCGCTGTTGCTTTTCAGATCGCACACGCATGCAGGGGAAACCGCCAGCAGGCTCGAGACGGCGGCGAGGACGACCGGGTCATTGCTCTTCGCCGGGGTGATCGGAGCGGTTGCGTTCCTCGTTTACCTGCGGCTGCACGGCACAGCACTTCTCGAGCGGGAACTGCAGGGATGGCTGAAGGCGCATGGATGGCGCGGAAGCGTGGCGGGAATCCTGCTTGGATTTGCGCGTGGCGTTCAAACGATTCGAACCTGGAGCGACTTGGCGTTGACGATCTTTTACTCGGCGGTGCACTGGTTCCTGGTCTTGTTGGTCTACCTCTGGGTGTCGCACAGCTTTGGTGGCACGCTGGGCACGATCAGCTTGGGTGACGCCATGCTGGTGATGGCGTTCACGCTCGTCGGTTCGGCGGTGCAATTGCCGGGAGTGGGCGGCGGGTCGCAGGTGGCTTCGTTCCTTGCTTACACGACGATCTTTGGAGTAGAAAAAGAGCCTGCCGCGGCGGCGTCCATCGTGATGTGGCTGATAACGTTTGCGGCGTCCAGCTTGGCGGGAGTGCCGTTGCTCATACATGAAGGGTTTTCGCTGGGGAAATTGCGCGCAATGGCCGAGCACGAAAAAGAAGCAGCGGGCGAAAGTGCGGCCCAGCAAGGAGAATCACCCCGGTGAAATGTCCCTTTTGCGCGCAGATTGACGACAAAGTGATTGATTCGCGGGAGGGCCGCGTCGGCGACACCATTCGCCGCCGACGCGAGTGCCTGAAATGTGGCCGCCGATTCACGACCTACGAGCGCATCGACGAAATTCCCTACATGGTCATCAAGAAGGACGGGCGCCGCGAGCGCTTCGAGCGGCAAAAGATTTTGCAGGGACTTTTGAAAGCGTGCGAAAAACGTCCCGTGGCCACTCCCAAGCTGGAAGCAATCGTGGATGAAATCGAAGGCGTGGTGCAAGAGTCCACCGAACGCGAGCTGACCACCACGGAAATCGGCGAAATGATCATGCACCGGCTGAAGAAACTGGATAAGGTCGCCTACGTGCGATTTGCTTCGGTGTACATGGACTTCAAGGATGTGCAGGAATTCATGAGCGAGCTGAAGAATCTGCTCAAGGATCGCGTCAAGAAATAATCCCTTTTGTCATTAAGGAGTTTTCATGAAGAAACATGCCTGGTTGTTTTTGTGCGCGTTGTTTGGATTCGTCTGTGTTTTCGCGCGAGAGAATCGCGCGGCGGCGCAAGCGAAGAAGTCGCCTGCGGCTGAGGCGCCATTGCCGCAGATTGACAAGGAAAAGATCCGCGCGCATGTGAAATATCTTTCGAGCGATGAGTTGGAAGGGCGGGGAACGGGGCAGCGCGGCGGCGACCTGGCGGCGGATTACATCGGGAAGCAATTTGCGTCGTATGGGTTGAAGCCGGCGGGGGACAACGGCACTTTTTTCCAGGAAGTGCCGATGGTGGGCGTGAAGACGCTTCCGGAAACCACTTTCAAATTTACGGAAGCGAGCGGGAAGTCGTTCGAGGCGAAAAATCTAACCGAGTTTGTGACCAACAATGAGAGCCAGACGGAGACGGCGGACATCGATGCGCCGATTGTGTTCGTGGGCTACGGAATCAAGGCGCCGGAGTACCAATGGGACGATTACAAGGACGTCGACTTGCGCGGGAAGGTGGCGCTGCTCTTCGTGAACGAGCCCAGCTCGGATGATCCCGGTTTTTTCAAGGGGAAGGCGCTGACGTACTACGGCCGGTGGACTTACAAGTTCGAGGAGACGGCGCGACGCGGAGCGGTAGCCACACTGATCATCCATCGCACGGACCTCGCGAGTTATGGATGGGAGGTGGTGCGCAATTCGTGGGGAACCGAGCGCTCCTACCTGAAGAAGGACGCTACGCCGAGGCTGCAGGCAGCTTCCTGGATTCAACTGGACGTGGCAAAGAAAATTGTGGGGATGGCTGGTCTGGATCTCGACAAGATGTTCCAGCGGGCGCAGATGAAGGACTTCAAGCCGTTGGAATTACCGATTCGTCTGAAGGCCCACGTCGCCAGCCAGTTGAAACCGTTCGTCTCGAGAAATGTCTTGGCGATGCTGCAGGGGACTGATCCCGTGCTCGGCAAAGAGGCGGTGTTGTACACGGCGCACTACGACCATCTGGGAATCGATCCGAGTCTGCCGGGCGACAAGATCTACAACGGCGCGAATGATAATGCGACGGGTTGCGGCATCCTGCTGGAACTAGCGCGTGTGTGGGCAACCACGACGGTTGCGGCGCCGCGGTCGATTCTGTTCGCCTCGGTCACCGCGGAGGAACAGGGGCTGCTTGGTTCGGAGTATCTGGGAAAACATTCGCCAGTGCCGCCGGGAAAAATCATGCTGGATTTGAACTTTGACGATGTGCCGCCACTGGGGACGCCGGAAGAGGTGGAAGTCAGCGGCGCGGAGCGCACCACTTTTTATCCCGTGGTGCAGGCGACGGCGCGGGACTTTCATCTCGCGATCCGTCCGGACCCCCGCCCGGAAGCCGGCCACTATTACCGTTCGGACCATTTCAGCATGGCGCGCGTGGGCGTGCCGTCTTTTTCGATCAATGAAGGCATCAAGTTCGCGGGCCATCCCGCGGAGTGGGGTGAGGAGCAGGCGAAAGATTTCACCGCGCACCGTTATCACCAGCCGAGCGACGAGTACAGTCCCGACATGGATTTTACCGGCGATGCGGTCATTGCAAGATTTGGCTTTGCGCTCGGAACGAAGGCGGCACAGCTGCCAACGCTCGCCGGCTGGGTTCCCGGCGACGAATTCGAGGCCGCACGAAAGCAGAGCCTTCAATAAGCTGGAACCCAGAATTTCTCGACTTCCAATGGTCCCGGTGAATGGGGACGTGCAAACAACGCTCGCCGCCAGTGACATGAGTGTCTGGCGGGTTGAGATCCTTCGTCTCGAATGCTCCTCGGGATGGGAACTCTCATCGGATTTCTAGTTAATGTATGGCCGGGGGGATCCCTGACATTTTAGACCGGGCGCATATCTGACACTTTCTGGTCCGGTTCGACGAGGGGACTAGGGGAGGGCGAAGGGGACGCGTCCCCTTCGCCCTCCCCTAGTTTAGAGTTTGTGAGCAGAGGCGCCACTCGGAGTTGCTGGCTGTCGAATAGCGCGATGGGATGCTGCGCGAAGTAGACCGTGAACCAGCGGTCGTTCTCCTGCAACAGGCCCACTCGCTCGCCCCACAGAACCTCACTCAAAAACACCTCGTCCTGCTTCCAACGAAAATGACCCTTCCGCCGCACGCTGCGCACCAGCATGTTCACGGGATAGTCCGGTTCGGGCACGTGCTCCGGAAATTTTCGTGCAGAGGGCGCATAGACCTCCGCCGGCGTGCGCATGCCCAGCGCTTCGTGCGGACGCACCTCATTGTATTCCTGGCGAAAGCGGTCTGACGCACGTTGCTGTTTGCGCCGGTTGGCTGCGGGCGGCTCGGCCGTCTCCTGGCTCAGCGTGCGATGCATGCGTTCATGTCTTCCATTCTGCTCCGGATGCCCTGCGGCGATGCGCTCCGGCACGATGCCCAGCTTGATCCACCACACCGCCAACCGCGACAGCCCGGCCAGCGCACGGCTCGCAAACGGCGCGCCATTATCCGTGCGGATGGCCGCGGGCATGCCGTACTCGCGGAAAGCCGCTTCAAAAATGGCCTGCACTCTGGCCGTGTCGGTCTTCTCCACGGCCTGGCAGCGCAGCAGATACCGGCTGTGCGCGTCGGAGATGGTCAGCGGATCGATGCGCTCCCCGTCTCCGGTTCGGAACCAGCCCTTGAAATCCGCGCACCACACGCGGTTGGGTCCATCGGCATGCGCCAGTGGCGCGGTGTAGGGAGCGGTGCGCACGCGCTTCCTGCGTGGCACCACCAAACCTTCGCGCTGCAGCAGCGCTCCGATGGTGCTGGCCGCCGGGCAGCTTCGCCCCGGCTCGTCCCGCTCCAGAATGCGCTTGAGCTTGCGCGGTCCCCAACGCATATGGGCCTGCCGCAGCTCCAACACCTGCTGCTCGATCTCCTGCGGCATCTGGTTGTGATGCCGGTGCGTGGCGCGGCTGTGTTCCACCAGTCCGGCTGCTCCCGCTTCGCGGTACCGCCGTAACCACACATACCCGGTCTGGCGCGTGATCTCGTACCGTTCGCAGAGTTCCGTCATGGTGCGTTCCCGCAACTCGTGCTCAAAGACAAATCGAAGTTTTTCTTCCATAACACTGCTCGTTTTCCATGGCATGCGCTTGTTTTACACGCAATCGCCAAAGTTCTTGCAGTGTCAGGGATGCTCCCGGTCTATTCTGTCAGGGATGTGCCCGGTCCGTACCATTCAGGGAATGGGCAGAATTGAGCAGTGGACTGCAATAGGGCAGGTTTAACGGTGCGGGGGGGGGGCAAGACGAACAAGGAAAAAACGAGGTCAATGGCCCAGGTGCTCCGATCCGGTCGGATAGACGCCCCGGTACCCGGGGCAGCCGTCTCCTGCTTAGACCCTGGTTTTGCCATTGAAGGGAAAAGGCGATAGTATCGGCTCATGCCCGTGCCGTGGAAACAGCACATCGTGAGCGACCCGGAAATCCTCCGTGGAAAACCGCGGATCAAGGGAACACGCATTCCCGTCGCCCTCGTGTTAGGTTACTTGGCTGCGGGCAAAGCGTCCGCGGACATTTTGGCTGAGTTTCCCGATCTCACCAGCGAGCAAATTGCCGCGTGCCTGGACTATGCGCGTGAACTGTCCGAGTTTGAGGCCGTCGTCTGATGGCCTTGCGGTTCCTGGCCGACCATTGTATCTCCAACACGATCGTTCAAGCGCTTCGAGATGCGAGCCATGAGGTGGTGCGTCTGAAGGACGTTTTGCCGGTGGAGTCGCCAGATATGATTGTTATCGCCAAGGCTCAAGAGGTGGACGCGATTTTGCTGTCGATGAACGGCGATTTCGCAGACATAGTGGCCTACCCGCCAAAAAACTACAAAGGTATTGTCGCGCTTCAAATGCGCAACCACGCCGAGGTTCTTAACCATTTGATGGTAAGACTCATAGGGTATTTAAAGGTCCGGCCTGCGATGGAGCACTACCGCGGGAAGTTGCTCGTGGTCGAAGTCAATCGGATACGCATTCGAGAGTAGGGACGCGAGCCAGGAACGGCCGAGCTGCCGCGGCAGCCGGCGGGAATTTTTGCACACCCGTCCACAGATTTGCACAAAGGTTCGAGCAGAATTTGATTGACGGCGCGAACGGGAACCTCTATCTTGCGCGTCAGATTGAACCGGGAAGCTTAAGAACTTTACGGATCAATTTAAGGGGCGCAGCAAGCTTAACAGCGGTTGCGCCGCGAGATTGAATCGCGAAGCTCGAAGCCTTAACGGTTTCGTTTGGAGGGCGGGACCAGCCCAACGGCGGTCACGTCGCCAGGTTGATTCGGGAAGGTCAGAAACTTTACGGCTCCGTTTAGATGGCGCAACAGCTTAACGGCGGTTGTGCCGCGAGGTGGAACCGGGAAGCGGAAAGCCTTTACGGGTCGGTTTGGAGGGCGCAACAGCTTAACGGCGGTTGCGCCGCCAGGTTGATTCGGGAAGGCTAGAAACTTTACGGTTCCGTTTAGATGGCGCAGCAGCTTAACGGCGGTTGTGCCGCGAGATGGACCGGGAAGCGTAAGGCCTTTAGGGATCGGTTTGGAGGGCGCACAAGCTTAACAGCGGTTGCGCCGCCAGAGGGAATCGGGAAGGTTAGAAACTTTACGGCTCAGTTAGAGGGCGCAACAGGCTAAACACCGGTTGCGCCCTCAATTTTTTGGATTGGCCCACCCGCCAGGCGCGAAGTCTTCACTGGTCGTAGTGTTCCTTAAGTGCATCGATAATTCGCTCTCCATCTAAGTCGTGAAATGCGACGAAGATTGCGGACAAGATCGCGCGAAGCCCAGCCCAGTCCGTTTCCTTGAGTAATTCCGGATTGCGTGCACAAGCTTGCAGGCGATGCCGAAAGCGCTCGTGTATTGCGTTCTTGTAGAGGACTTCCCCTTGGTATTTCCGAAGGCCAGTGTTGTAACCGGTCCATTGAACTGGCGGTAGATTGCCGTTTCCGTCAGCGAGTACGTCTCTACCGAGGTAGAGTTCGATACTCGCGGCGTAGCCATTTACATCCGTGATGCTTGTGCCGGTAGGCCCGACGGTTGGATACTCGTGCAGGAATGTTAGTTCCGGCAATCTCAATATCCTGATGTTCGCTGGCCGACGTAGGTCTTGTAGCGGGCGAATCGCGTCCTCTGCCGCTGTGTCATTATCAAATACTGCGATTGTCTTGTTTACGATGCCTGCCCCCGCGAAGGCCTTCACGATGTTCGCAAGGTTTCCGGCGCCGCCGGGAATCCTTAATCCTTCAAAGTCCATAAATGCGAAATATTCAGTAAGGTGTGGGTAGAGAACTTTGAGCGATTCAAAGATGATCCAACAGTCAGAATGACCTTCCGTGAGGATGATTGTTTTCCCGTTGGGGTACTCTAGGCCACCCGTAAGGCCCCGCTCGTAGGTCCCGAAGTTCTCGTCTGGCGAAACATACTCGTACTCAGCCAGAAGCAGGTCCGTAAGGTCGCAAATGACCTCGTCGCCGTCTTCACAGACCTCAAGTGCCAGTCGCAGCGGGACGTTCAGGTCCGGGCCCGGGCAGCCATACCAGTCGACGTCAAGGACTAGGCTAACCAGCTTTCCAACTTGGCAATCGCGATCATCCCCCGGGGCATGCTGTTTGATAGACCGCATCGCTTCGAGCCACTGGTCAGCGCTGGCTTGCGTGAGTAGATTGAAGTGCTTGCGCCACTCAGGGTAGCAGTTGGCTTCAGCTTGGAGGCATAGCGAAAATGCAGACTTTGCCGTTGCCAGCGTATAGCCTCTTAGCTCCAGGTGATCGCGAATTGTTCGGACCGGGGCGCTGTAATAGAATGCGGTGATGTCCTCATCATCTTTGACATGGTCAAACCAGAGTCTCTCTCTAAATGGCAAATCGTGCTTCTTACAGTGGACGACTTTCCTATCGCTTTCCCGAAACAGTTTCATGAGCTGAGGATCGGCCTGACTTTTTGTTCTTCCAAGGTAGAAAGAGCCGACCCACACTTCAGCGTAGTTCCCCATGTAGCGGACAATACCACAAGCCAAATACTGATTTGTCGGGTGGTGCAGCCCTTACCAAGCCAGCGCCAAGTGCCCGCTCACTTGAACGTTACCTTTAGGCGATACGAGTCTTTAGAGCTTTTTACCCATTTAGTCTGTGCGTCGCACACTTGGCAGTCATCCTCGAAGACGATGGGGAGATAGGTAAAGGTCTGTCCGCTGCTGCCATCGAGCGTGTCCGCTATCCCACCTAAGTAATCGTTTAGCCTCCACCTGTCGAGGGAAGTGGGCCCAAAGACAATGAGACGTAATCCCACGGGGCCGAAATACCACGCGCGCCCGGCCATGGCTCTTGTGGCTGCTTTTCGCAGGACGACAAACGATGGATGCAGGGGGTGCCGTTGATTTCGGATGGATTGCCGCGCCGTCTTGACGGGGGGTACGCCGGGCACTTCAAGGAGCAGTGATTCACCGGCCGCAGGGGCCGGCCGTGTAGGGAGCGAACCTGGGTCATATGATAAAAGGTTTGACATTGTTTATTACAGCTAGTCCGCGCAAGCGAGTTCTAGCGGGTTGAGCATGCCGTGCCTGCGAATTTCTGCGCTCGCAACAGGAGACCCAACGCGGGTAGGCCAACCGCCATATAGCCAAAGGTATTCCCGAAGGTTTCTCTCTTCGCCACCCGCTCGGCATTGTAAAACTTGGCTACAAGTTTCACAATTGCGCATTTGAGTGTAGGTCGGATGCACATTTGTCGCAGGACGTGATGCCTTTTTTTGCGTATGGATATTTTGTGAGGTTGCCTGACGGACACATCGTGCCCGCAGGTCACGACTTTTCGCCGACTCTCGATAGCAAAAAGATAGGCGATAGCCTTGGCGTACGGAATGGGACGGAAGGCATTGTCATTGGCATATTGAAGGGCAAGCCGGCCAAGCTGAGCGGTGGGTATGACGTGTTCGTTTTGGTGGAGCCGCGGCCGCCGCAAGCCGAGGGGTCGATAGCGCCAGCGCCGTGGGACTTCTTCCAAACGGACGAAGGACGCAGGCTAATCGAAATACTGACCCGCGAGCCAGCCCGGCTAGTGAGCAGGCCACAAATACAGGCAACCGTGGGAGAAAAGAAGTTTCGGGCCGTGGGAAAGAATGTCTATCGGAGGCCACGCGACGAGAGTTTTTACGATTTCCAGGTAAACCATCTTCTGTGGGCGCTCGGCGAGGAGTGGTACCAGATAGAGATGGCGAAGCTTCCTGATGAGCGGCACATAATTTTAAAGTGGCGCGCGGAGCGCAACGAACAACTTCAGAAGTACCAGGACCCGAACGACCCGACTACACTTGTGCGAGCCCCCGTGACTGGCGGGATCAGAGCTCTTCAAGTGTTGTCCGATGACCTCTACCAGCTGACACATGCCATCGACCCGCCAAAGAAGATTCTTGCGCGCCTCCGGGATATTGGGCAGTTCCAGGGAGCCCGGTACGAAATCCTGACCGCGAGCCTGTTCGCGCGCTGCGGTTTTGAGATCACGTTTATAGAGGACAGCTCGAAGAGAAACCCTGAGTTCATTGCGCACAAAGATGGCGAGCGAATCGCGATCGAGGCCAAAAGTAGGCATCGTGCGGGCGTGCTCAACGTGCAAGGGGTGTACCAAGAAAACGCTCGTGCAGAAATAAAGACGTTGTATGAGCGGGCAATAGGGCAGAATCCTGGCGATTGTCCCTTCCTCATCTTCATCGATGTTAATCTGCCACTCACACCCGGCGTCCCCCCGCTTGAAAAAGAGTGGGTCGTCGAGGCAGTGCAAGCGTTCGACTACCGGGAGCAGGAAGGCCGGCAGAACACCGACACAGCACTCATTCTCACAAATTTTGGCTGGCACTTCTCTCGCGAGGAAGGTGCTCCGCCTGGGGAAAACTTTGTGGCAAGGGTGGAGCACCCGAGGTACGCGATCCGAGAGAAGACTTGGGAGCTTCTTGCCCGCGCACTCTCCGAATACGGGAAGGTCGCGGACGAAGAAGAGCGGAACAACCGTGTATAAGGATCTGGGCGGTGCTCGCGGGTGGGCCAGCCTTCATATAGCCAAAGATATTTCCGAAGGGTGAAACTAGAAACTAGAAAGCAGAAAGTGAAAGTAGAGAGTCGAGAATCGAGAATGGGAAGGGAGAAATCCCCACTCCGCTCAGCCGGGGTAAACGTCACCGGCACCTAGGGCACGCGGCAGACCGGTCTATGTGTGCCGTGTTATCCTTCCGCCCATGAATGCGAAAGCGATTACACCGATACTGAACGTTTCCGACATCGCGGCGAGCTTCGTGTGGTTCGGGAAGTGGGGCTGGAGGAAGTGCTGGGACTGGGGAACGCCGCCGACTTTCGGGGCGGTGGGGTCGGGGGAATGCGAGATCTTTCTTTGCCAGGGCGGCCAAGGGAGCCGCGGCAAGGGGGCGAATGCGTCCACGTTTGGACCAGACGGAGACGAAACGGCCGACAAGGGCGTGTGGGTGTCGGTGTGGGTGGAGGATGTTGACGAGGTCCACAGAGAGTGCGTGGCTGCTGGGCTGGATGTGACTTTTCCACCGACGAACATGCCGTGGAGGGTTAGAGAGATGCACGTGCGGCACCCGGATGGGCACGTATTTCGGGTCAGCAAGGGAGTAGGAAATTAGAAATTAGAAAAGTGAAATTAGAAAATGGAGAAGAGAAACTGGAAGGCGGAAATAGAAATTAGAAAAGCGAAAGTAGAAAATGGAGACGAGAAAATACCCCTTCTCCGACGGATCCCCGGCCAAGTCGGGGCAGGCGGGGTAAACGCCAACCTAGGGTGGCGCAGCCGCTGGGTTCATTGCACTTACGAGGACGCCTTCGGGCTTCGTAGGGGGATGAGCGCGCGGAGGCGGGGTTCGCGCAAGTAGAGACCACCCCAGAGCAGCACGCCCAAATACGTGGGAAACAAAACATGGCTGAATAATGGATCGCCGCCGCGTAAGTGCGTGGCAACGGCGCCACCAAGATAACCAGTCAGCAGGATCGCGCCAAGAACGGAGGTAATCGGGATGACGTAGAGGGCGGTGCACACCAATAGGACGATCCCGAGAACTGGCAGGATGCTGAGAGACCAACCCAGATGAGCCATCGCCTCCACGACGGGGGGAGGAGCCGGCTTCACGAATTTAAAGGCCACGTCAAAAGCGAGAAACAAGATAACCAATGCGCTGATGATGCGTCCGGCCCAGAGGCTTTTCTTCGAGACGGGAGCCGTTTGCGTATCTGATGGCATGAATATTCCTCCGTGTGTCGTTTGAAAGAAAAATCAACAGATGGTTGAAATCGTTTCCGGTGAAGCAGGGAAGTCGCAGCCGCGCCCGAGGCGACCGAGCCGGTGGATCATTCCCTAACGACGAGATGATCGTCAAGCACACTAAACCCCAAACTGCCGTAGATGATGGTCCAGATGCTTGTACATCAGCTCTGCCCACTCTTCCGGGGTTAGCCGGCCAAAGAAGCTATGCGGATGCGTGGTGCAACCCTTCGGCCCGGCCGAGGCAAACCGGTTGATCAATCCGCACAAACGCTCCCGTTCCGTTCCCAGGTCCCGTTCATCCTGCACCACAAGATCCTTCATCGTCGGTGAATTCCGGCGCATCGGTTCATCGTTCCCAAGCGCCAACGGCTTCACGATCAGCCCAATGATCCGCCCGAGCAACAACCGCGGCGGAATCCTGTCCCCTACCGCCAACTCCAAACCCGCCGAGCAGTGCGCCACCGCTTGCGCGGCATTCATCTTGCCCCACTGCCGCTGGCTATCCGGCCTCAGCTGCGCGATCCGTTGCTTCACTTCTTCCACCCTAGCCGCTTCATAGAGATTTTTCATGCGGAAAGACCTCCCCCAGTGAACCACTCACAACCAAGTGCATTCAGGCCATTACCCGCCAGCGATGGCCCCTATGATGAGAAGGGGCTCTTTCCCCGATGCGATGGCGTCGGGAAGCGGAGTATCCGGCGGCTCGAGGGAATAGTCTTCCTCGCAGGCGAAGAAGCGCAGGAACGGACGGCGCTCGTGCGTGACATGATCGCGGATAGTGCCGCACAGCATCGGATACTGGACTTCGAGGGCGTCGAGCACAGAGCGCTGCGTGACTGGACCCTTGACGTCAAGCTGCACCTCGGCACTGACGTGCGCCAGCGTCCGCAGATGTCCGGGGAGTATGACGCGGATCACGGCAGCGTCTGGACCTCCACGGAAAGCACAGCCGGAAGGTGTTGCACGATGGGCGTCCAGGAGTCTCCGGCGTTGGCCGAAGCGTACACCTGGCCGCCGGTGGTGCCGAAATACACACCACATTTATCGAGCGAGTCGACGGCCATCGCATCGCGCAAGACGTTCACGTAACAGTCGTTTTGCGGGAGGCCTTTGGTGAGGGCTTCCCATTCGTTGCCTCCCGAGCGGCTGCGGTAGACGCGCAGCTTGCCATCGAGCGGAAAGTGCTCCCCGTCGCTCTTGATGGGGACGACGTAGATGGTCTCCGGCTCGTGAGCGTGCACGTCGATCACGAAGCCGAAGTCGGTGGGCAAGTTGCCGCTGACTTCTTGCCAAAGGTCGCCAGCGTTGTCGCTGCGCATGACGTCCCAGTGCTTCTGCATGAAGAGCACGTTCGGGCGAGACGGGTGCATGGCGACGTGGTGAACGCAGTGGCCGACCTCGGCAGTGGGATCGGGGATGAATTGAGAGCGTAGTCCCTGGTTGATGGGCCGCCAGGACTTGCCGCCGTCGTCGGTTCGGAAGGCGCCCGCGGCCGAGATGGCGATGTAGATGCGGCTGGGATCCTTCGGATCGAGAATTATGGTGTGGAGGCACAGCCCACCGGCGCCTGGCTGCCAGCGTGGCCCTGTGCCATGGCCGCGCAATCCGGAAAGCTCGTGCCAGGACTTGCCACCGTCCTTCGAGCGGAACAAGGCGGCGTCTTCCACTCCGGCGTAAACCGTATCCGGATCGGTAGGCGAGGGTTCGAGATGCCAAACGCGCTTGAACTCCCACGGGTGCTGGGTGCCGTCGTACCACTGATGCGTGGTGAGTGATTTCCCGGTTGGCGCAGAGGTGTCGTACACGAACTTGTTGCTCTCGCCTTTGGGCATTCCCTCTGGCGTGGTGCGTTCGCCCGGTGGCGTCCCTGGCTGAGTCCAAGTTTTGCCGCCATCATCGGACCGCTGAATGATCTGCCCGAACCAGCCGCTGCATTGCGACGCATATATACGATTCGGGTCTGCGGGAGAGCCCTTGAGGTGGTACATTTCCCAGCCGGCAAAGTGCGGGCCGCTTACCTCCCACTTTTCGCGCTTACCGTCTGATGTCAGGACGAACGCGCCTTTGCGTGTTCCCACGAGTACTCGTACTCCGCTCATCTGTCACTCCTTCTGATCAGTAGTAAGGCCGCCGCAGGAGCGTGCCTTTTATTCCGATACCGCAAAAGTTCTTTCGTTCGCATTACGATTTGATTGGAATCCAAACCTCCATACCGCCCATGCCCGTCTGCGGATCGAATTCCTCGGAATAACGCTCGAAAAAGTTCGGCACCTCAGCGGTCCCGGAAGCGGCCTCAAAGCCGGATCCCGGGAGCCACTTATCGATGGCATCCAGCGTCTGGTAGAGCTTCGAAACATGTTCGCGATGAGAAAAAACGGCATACTTCTGCGCGGGGATGGTCGCGACACTGAATTCGCCGGGAAGACCTGAAGAGCCGGAGACTTCGACGCCCGCCAAGTAGTCCATACCATCCGGGCTGAGCGCATTGAAGCACAATCCATAAGCTACATAGCCCACCTGTCCGGGTACGTTGCCGATGTGAGGCGCAAAGCGTTGCCATAGCTCAGGGATGTCTTTCATTGTTTCCGAGGTATAGTGCTGGCGTAATCCGGCAATTCGCAACTCCTTGCCGTGCTCGATCCGGGGCGCTTCCAGTTGCATCGCAGGCGATTTCTTCATTGTGGCTTGGTTCATTTGCGTCCTCCCAATTCAGTTGCGACCAAAGATCGCTGGCTTGGGAAAGCCAGTCTGCAACAACTAACTTGCATAATGCAAGTGAAAAATGCTAGCCTCTCAGCATGCCTCGCAAAAACCCAAGCCCCAAACGGCGCTCGGGGTGTCCGCTGAATGCTTCGGTGGAGGTATTGGGCGATCGCTGGTCTTTGCTGATTATTCGCGACATGATGCTTCGCGGATTCCGGACGTACAAGGAGTTCCTGGGATCCTACGAGGGAATCGCGACGAATATTTTGGCCGATCGCCTGCAAAAGCTGATCGCTCATGGAATCATCACCAACGGGCCAGACCCTTCGGACGGACGCAAACTGATTTACTCGCTCACGCCGAAGGGCATTGATCTCGCACCGGTCCTCACGGAAATGGTGCTGTGGGCAGCCGCGCACGAAGATGCCGGGAATCAAGCGCTTGTCCGGCAAATGCAAAAGGACAAAGACAAATTCATATCTGCGATACGGCAACGCTGGGCCGATACGACCCGAACGGCCGGTTGCAACCTGCCGCGAAAACTCAAGCCATCGCCAGGTATTCGGCGAGTTGGTCCGGTGTCCGCTTGAAGCCTTTCCGCGTCGAATCGAAACCTGCTTCGAAGGTCAGAGGTCACTCCGACCGCAGCGCCTCAATGACGTTAATGCGCGCGGCGCGCGCCGCCGGTAGCGCCGACGCCACGACCGCGGCGGCCAGCAGAACAAGCGCCGAGGCGACCACTGGCGCGGCACTCGGCATCCGCATGTCTTGGAAATAGCTGCCTGCCAAACGCGCTAACGCGTATCCGGAAACCGCGCCAGCGACTACCCCCGCGGCCGCCATCACGGCACCTTCGACGACGACACCCGTCAGGAGATGACGCGGCTGTGATCCAAGCGCCAGCCGGATGCCGAACTCGCGCGTGCGGGCGCTGACAGAGAACGCGAGAACGCCAGCGACGCCGACCAAGGCAATGGCAAGGGCGACGGCGGCGAAGACGCCGAACACAACGGTGTTGAGACGATCGGGAGTGAGAACTTCGGCGCGAATGTCTTCGAGCGTAGCGGCGCGCTCAACGGGTTGTTCGGCCGACATGTCACGGATGATCCGCGTGACCGGCGTGACGAGAGAATAAGGATTTGCGCCGGTGTGGATGAAGAGGCGGCCGCCGAACACGGGACCCTCTTCAAAGGGATTGTAGACAGTGATGGTAGGGCCAGGAACGACGTGATCGTCGTCAATGTCGGCCGTGACGCCAATGATGCGGTGCGGCACGGTGCTAATGGGGACGAATTTCATCACGGGATCCGTCCAATAAATATGCCGATTGAGGGGATCCTGATTGGGGAACATTCGTTGAGCGAGAGTTTGACTGACGATAACGACCGGATCCTTGCTTTGGCCGTCGAGCTGATTGAAATCGCGGCCGGCGATGATGGGAACGCCGAGCGCGGCAAAAAAGCCGGGAGAAATGGTGCGGAACTGGGCGCGAGGATCTTCTTCGCCGGGCGCACGAACGTGGCCATCGCCAGAGAATTGAAAGCCGGGGCCAAAGCTGCCGGCATCGCGCCAGGGAACGACAATGCCAAAAGCAGTCTTGTTCACACCGGGCAACGCCTCAATACGGCGGATCGATTCCTTGTAGAAATCGACGACCTGCTCAGGAGTTTTGCCGTGGGACATAGCGGGGACATTGATGGCCAGCACATGGCGGGTATCGAGGCCGGTCTGCGCCGCCTGTATCGAGAGAAGCGTTTTTAGCAGCATGCTGGCGCCAGCGAGGAGCATGAAGGAGGCGGCGATTTGAGTAATGGCGAAGACCCGAAGGCGGCGGCTCGTGCTGCCGGTGATGCGCACTCCGCCGCTGGTGAGGCCGGGAGTTTGCGAGGCGTTGGCAGTTGGTAGATGCGGGACATAAGCCAGGAGTACAGCGGCGATGACGGCGAGTAAGGCGCCGACCCAAAGCATGCTGGAGTCTACGGTGAGGTCGAGAGCGCGGACGGAGAAGCGAGAGGCGTAGCGAGAAAGCACGGCGAGGAGCGGCCGCGCACTGATTACGCCGAGAGTGGCGCCGGCGACGCAAAGAATGAGACTCTCCGCCAGCAAAGTGCGGCGGAGTGCACCTGCGCCCGCGCCCAGAGCCGCGCGGATGGCGAGCTCGCCCTCACGGCGGACGGTGCGCGCGAGGATAAGATTGGCGACGTTGGAGCAAGCGATAATAAACACGAGGCCGGAGGCGGCAAGAAGAACAAGGAGAACCGTTCGAGCGCCGGAAGTAATTTGCTCACGAAGGAGTTTGGCGTCGATTTGGAAATGTGCTTGGGGCGAATAATCTTCGGGATGATCCTTGATCATCGCGCCGTAGGCGGTGCGAAGTTCGGCGCGGGCTTGATCGAGAGTGGCGCCGGGAGCGAGGTGGCCGAAGAGTTCCGTCATGCGATGGACCCGCCCATTCTGCATGGTCGCGGACAGATGATGGGGGCTGGTAACAATGTTGGCAATGAGTTCGGTATCCGCGGGATAGGGGATAGAGGGTTCGAGGACGCCGATGATCGTGGCAGATCTATCGCCGAAGCCGCTGCCTAGGCGAACGGTCTTGCCGATGACGGAAGGATCGCTCTTGTAAGTGGTCGTCCAGAAACGATAGGTCAGGACGACGACGCCAGCGGCCTTAGGACCGTCGTCTGGCGGGCCGATGAGGCGGCCGAGGACGGGATGGAGGCCCACCACGTCAAAATAGGAGCCGTCAACGACGCCGGCGCGAACTTCCCGGGGCTCGCCGAGGCCGATCATGGTGAAACCGACGGTGGAGAACTCCCCGAAGGAGCTGAGTGTTTTGATACTTGCGCGCAAGTCCTGAATTTCCGGAACGGAAAATGGGACTTCCCCGGGGCTAATGCCAGGCGCACTTTGCTGGATGTAAATGAGGCGGTCCTCGTCACGGTTGACGAGCGGGCGAAGCAGCACGCCGCGAACCAGGCTGAAGATGGCGGCGTTGGCGCCAATGCCTAGCGCCAACGTGAGCACCACGGTGACCGCAAGCCCTTTGGTTCGCGCAAGCGAACGGAGTGCAACTCTTAGATCGTGAAGGAATGACATGCTCATGCTCCTTCTTCCAGGCGGTTATAAGCGACCGGCGGTAAAAATTCCCAGTTCGCCATTCGATGAAGCCACGTGAACTCTCGCCCTACTATCTATACGACGAACGAAACTCGGCGAAATCGACACGTCGAAAGAACGCCTGCGGCATGCACACAGCACCCGACGCCGCTAAGAAAATCATGTTGTTGTAACGAATGCAAGCAGCAATCCCTCTTGCGGATCAATCTAAGCTCTTTTCGATGAGCGTGTTACGCAAAGCGCCACTCTGTCTCAAGCGCCCCGCATTGCGCGATACTGGGACGCTTTGTCCGGATTCGGACAGTCTCCGCCGTGCCAGCAGCCGGACATTTTTGCTTGCTCGGCCGTCAAGTCTTTGCCAGGAATTCGGCAAGGCGCTCCAGGCTCTGTGTCCAGCCTTGCTCCATCCCAGCAATATACGGGGCGGCCTGTGCCGTCGTCTTTATAACGCGCGCCCGCAAAATTTGTTTCGTCTTGCTACCTTGCTCGGCGAAGATCACGGTGGTCAGCACTTCAAACATGGGGTTGCCATCCGCATCCAGCGCGGCGCTGGTGAAGACGAGCCGCTCGGGCTCGACGACCTCGTTGTAAACGCCCGTCATGGGATAGACGGTGCCGTCGGGGGCGCGCATGTGAATGCGGATCGCCCCGCCGGGCCGCACATCCAGGTCACAGACTGGGTTCGTAAACCCGCGGGGGCCCCACCACTGTTCCACCTGCTTTGGATCGGTCCAGGCATTGAACACGAGTTCCCGCGGCGCGTCAAACACACGGGTCAGAACCAACTCCTGCTCTTCATTTGCCATGAGGCTTCCTGTAGCCATGGTTTTTCTCCTTTTTCTGTACATCGCGCAAATAGTCATCCAGGCGATCAAGGCTCTCCGTCCAGAACCGCCGGTAGTGCGCCACCCAGTCGGCGACGTCCTTGAGCGGACCGGCTTTGATTCGGCAAGGCCGCCACTGTGCCTCACGCCTTCGCGTAATCAAACCGGCGTGTTCCAGCACCTTGAGGTGACGGGAGACGGCGGGCAGGCTCATCGCAAAGGGCGCAGCCAGCTCCGTGACCGTGGCCTGGCCGGCGGTCAGGCGCGCGAGGATCGCGCGGCGAGTCGGGTCGGAAAGGGCAGCGAGTGTGGTGCTGAGGTGGTCAGGCGCCATGAGATATTAAACACTCCTGTTAAATAACAGGTCTGTTAAATACTACAGGATCTGCAAACTGTCAAGGGTCTTTGTGACGCCCCTGCCGGGAAGTCGACGATCTCTGGAAATGCTGGGCTTTGGGAGGCGTCACGCTTGATTCCAAGGGAAGGTACGGACAGCTTATATAGGTTGCTCGATGGCGTCCGGAGTGCGCTTGGAGTCGATGGCGCTGGCGTGGGAAGAGGCGGGAGACATTTTGTAATGGAGGCGGATGATCGTGAGGCCGAGGAAGGAGATGATGTGCTCGGTGCGGAGGACGCCTTCGTCGTCCATGTAGACGTGGAAAAGTTCGTGGAGCGTCTTGACGTAGCGAACGCGCCGGTGCTCTGCGCCGGAGCGAACAATGCGATAGAAGCCGGAGCGGCCCCAAGCGGAGCCGGAAGAGTCCAGACCAAACGAGCCGTCCGGATGAGCGACGGGGCAGAGGTAAACGTTCGCGCTGCCATTGCACGGAAAGGTGACTTTGACGCACGGGTTGGGCTCGCCGGGGACCTGCACGGTGGAATAGAGGCCCGCATAGATGACGTGGCCGGAAGATTTCAAGCGGCGAAGCCAGCCGGTGTAAACGATGCGGCCGGAGGCAGGCTCGAGGAGTTGAACGACTTCGCTGCTCATGCCTTTGGCGACTTCGAGTGAAGAGATGGGGAAGTTAAGCTGTTCCATGCGGCGGCTGATGAATTCCACGAGAAGCCAAAGAAAAAAGCGGCCGAGGAGAGAGACTTCGGTCCAGACTTCGAGGTGATAGGCAGCGGCGTGTTCGTAGAAATGACGAATGGCCGGATGAATCGCGTCCGGGTTAAAGCTGGGACCGCGGAGCGCGTTGAAATCGGGAATGAGGCCGGCGCCGGGGGGAACACGGATTTGAAGATTTTCGTCGCGAGCGATGCGCTCGTAGATTCCCGTGCCGATGCGGCCGCGTTCGCCGAGCGGGCAGCGCAGCCAGGGGGCATCGGCTTCGCGAATGCGCTTGCCGGTGATGCGCACCCATATCTGAATGCCGCCTTCGAGGAAGAAGGCGATCAAATCGTAAAGCGCGGAGCGCTTGTCAGCCGTCGGCGGGGCAACGGGATTCGCGGCTGCGGCGGCCGCAGTGGGGAGGGAAGGAGCGGGGTCCATGGCTCTATCTTCTCATCGTTAGGGAGCGGTTTCTGAGCCGGGTTCGAGTTGTGCCCGCAGGATTAACCGCTCGAGGCGGGGTGATTTGAGATTCTTGGGTTGACCGATTGCTGATTCAAGTCAAGAATGCTTAGATCATGACGCAAAAACTATCGGACAAAAAACTGGCTGTTCTGGGCACAGGAAAACTCGGCGGGATTTTGCTGCGAGCTTACCTGAAGCAGGAGCTTTTTTCGCCGAAGCGGGTTACAGCGACGGTGAAGCACGCCGAGAAGGCCACGGCGCTGGCGAAGGAACTCGGCGTGTCTGCGACGACCGAAAACCGCAAGGCGGTGCACGGCGCGGACATCGTGCTCCTGGGCGTGAAGCCGCAAGTGGTGGGGGAAGTGTTGAAAGAGATTGCGTCAGAGCTAAATGAGAAGACGCTGGTCATTTCCGTTGCCGCGTCGGTGCCAACGAGCTACATCGAGCAGCGTGTCGGGGGAAAAGTCCCCGTGGTGCGCGCGATGCCCAATACGCCTTCGGCCGTCGGATGCGGAATGACGGGGATTTGCCGCGGCGCACACGCGGGGGCGGAACACCTGGAGATGGCGCGCGCGATGTTCAACGCCGTCGGGCGCACGGTGGTCGTCGATGAGAAAAATATGGACGCAGTGACCGGGCTTTCGGCGAGCGGCCCGGCGTATGCCTACATCATTCTCGAGTCGCTCGCGGAAGCCGGCGTCAAGGTAGGTCTCCCGCGCGATGTGGCGACGCTGCTCGCGGCGCAGACCATGAAAGGCGCGGCGAGTGTGGTTCTGGAAACGGGCGATCATCCCGCGCTGCTGAAGGACGCGGTGACGACGCCTGCAGGATGCACCATCGACGGAATTATGGAGTTGGAAGAAGGAAAGCTCCGCGTGACGCTCATCAAGGCGGTTGTGAAGGCCACCAGCCGTGCCGGAGAGCTACTGTTCGAGAAGTAAGCCGCTCAAGGTGAATAATGAACTGGATTAGAAACGCCCTACTCTCTTTTGCTTGTGTACTGTGCGGGGTTGCAAATGCGCCGCTCATTTTGGCACAGCAAGGAAGCGTTAGGGTGGATTGGAAGGCTGAATTGGCAAAAGCCAAAGCTGGCATCGAGAAGAACCCAAAGTCGGTGTTCTGGCACAACCAAGCTGGCGTAGCGTACGACGCCCTAGGCGACTTCAAGAGCGCTGTAAAAGAAATCAAATTGGCCACTACGTTGGACCCTTCAGACCCAAACAACTATTACACGCTCTATGCTTTCTACAAAAGAAAGGGGATGCATTCAGAACAGCGTCAAGTGCTGCTCGATGCTCTCGAAATAGACGCTAACAATCCTGTATTTCGTTTTGAGTTTGCCTATATCCTCGAAGAGGAGAAGCATTGGGCGGACTCTCTTCGAGAATATCAGCTAGCTAAGCGCCTAGCCGCGAACGTGAAAGGGCCCATGTACATGGATTCCAGGGGTAATGTGTACGGAGTTGATGGCGTCCGAGCGCAAGTGGACGAAGCGATCGATAGAGTTGCAAAACTAAAAGAATCCCAACAAGACAAGGAGTAATGTATGACGGTGACCGACGCGGCCACTTCGTCTGCGGGCACGAGCATCTTCGACTACAACGGCAACAGATTGACAACGGTGGTAGCATGCTGCGTGTGAGGGAGTGATGCAGAGCGCGTACATTCCTGTGCTGATTTACGCCGTGTTGGTGATCGCGTTTCCCGCGGTAACACTGGTTCTGGCAAAGTTCATTCGGCCGGCATCCACCTCTTTCGGCGCGAAGCTCAAGCCCTATGAGTGCGGGATCCCCGCGGAGAGCGATGCGCGCGGGCGGTATTCGGTGCGGTTTTACATCGTGGCCATGCTGTTTGTGATTTTCGACGTGGAGACGATGTTCCTCATTCCCTGGGCGATTCTGTATAAAGGGTGGGTCGCGGCGCACGAGGGGCTGTTTGCTCTAATTTCGATGATGGCGTTTCTGGGAATCCTGCTCGTTGGGTATTTGTGGCTGTACAAGAAGGGTGCTCTTGAGTGGGCGTGAGCCGTAATTCTGCTTCTCTGCTCGAACCCCACCATGCCGTTCGCAAGTTGTTCTGATTGACTCGGTTTGCAGCGTGTGTTAGAAACGCGGCGATTGAATTCTCGGCTGCTCCCCTGTTGCAGTTTGTGAACCGTAAGCGATTCACCGCAGCCGATCGCACCCCCGGTCCATGGCTGACGAGCCCAAGGAACCTAAACCGCCTCAAGGCCCCACGGGCGAAAAGCCCGTAAGCAGCACACCCGCTGTGTCAATACCCCCTGCCAAACCTGCGGACACGAGTGCGCCTGCGGCTCCTGCGAAACCGGCGGCTCCCGCCCCACCCAAACCACCCGTAGTGCTGCAGACTCCGCTCGACAACGAATTTGTCACGCGATTTCGCGCCAAGTTCGGTGCGGCACTTTTGGAAGCAATGGAGGACCGCAAGCAGGCCATTCTGACCGTGGAGCGCGCCCGGTTGGTGGAGATTGCCTTGCACCTGCGCGACGAAGAAAAATTCGACATGCTCGCCTACTTGACGGCGGTGGATTGGCCGAAGCGTGAGAAGCGGTTTGACGTGGTTCTCGATTTGTATTCTTTCGCGAAGAACGAGCGGCTGAGGCTGAAAGTGCGGGCCGCGGACGCCGAGGAAGTGCCGAGCGTCGTCGGCGTTTGGCCCACGGCGAATTGGCAGGAACGCGAAGTGTTTGACATGTTCGGAATTGTTTTTTCCGGGCACCCGAATTTGAAACGCATTCTGTTGCCGGACGAATGGCAAGGCTATCCGCTGCGGAAAGACTATGACATCTTGCAGCAGGACACGGCCTGGGTACGGGAAAACCTTGGAATTGAGAGCGGGCAGTGAAGCGATTCTAGCCTTAATGGGAAGACGACCCTGAGTATCGATACAACAAACGATCGCAAGACGCTGATGGGCGCGGATGAGCTGGTCATCAACATGGGGCCGCAGCATCCGTCCACGCACGGCGTGCTGCGCGTGAAATTGAAGCTCGATGGCGAGCGCGTGATCGGCTCGGAGTGCATCATCGGGTATTTGCACCGGGGCGTGGAGAAAATCGCGGAGAACCGCACGTATCAGCAATTTGCTCCCTACGTTGATCGCATGGACTATGTCGCGGCGGTGAGCAGCGGCCTGGGGTATTGCGAGGCGGTGGAAAAATTGCTGATAGTGGAAGCTCCACCGCGGGCGCGCGTGATTCGAACCATCTTGACGGAACTGCAGAGAATCGCCAGCCACCTTCTGTGGCTCGGCACGCATGCTTTGGATATTGGCGCGCTGACTCCGCTCTTCTATTGCTTCCGCGAGCGCGAGGAAATTCTGAAGATTTTTGAAAAGTATTGCGGGGCGCGCTTGACGACGCACGCGTTCCGGATCGGCGGGTTGCAATACGAGGCCTACGACACTCTTGAAAAGGACGTTGAACGGTTCTGCAAGGATTTTGAATCGCGCATCGTTGAATACGAGACTTTGCTCACGCAAAACCGCATCTGGATCGGGCGTACGAAGGGCGTCGGGATTCTGACCGCGGAAGATGCCATTGCGTTTGGTGTGACCGGGCCGGTGCTCCGGGCCAGCGGCGTGAAATGGGACATCCGCAAGGCCATGCCGTACGCGGCGTACGATCAATACAAATTCGAAATTCCTGTCGGCACCACCGGAGATACGTACGATCGCTACCTGGTCCGGATGGAGGAGATGCGGCAATCGCGGCTGATCTGTCTGCAAGCCATCGAGAATATTCCCAGCGGGCCGATACTGGCGAAAGTGGGGAAGGTGCTGAAGCCTCCGCCGGGGGAGGTTTATCATGCGATTGAAGCGCCAAAGGGCGAAATCGGCTATTACATCGTCAGCGACGGCACGGTCATGCCGTATCGTGTGCACATACGGCCTCCTTCCTTCATAAATTTGCAGGCGTTCGACCGCATGGTGCGGGGACACCTGGTGGCGGATGTGGTGGCCATCATCGGAACGATTGATATCGTGCTGGGAGAAGTGGACCGCTGATGAACGCCGCCCTCCAGGCAACGCTCGAGTTCTTGAAGCTATATTGGGCGCCGCTGCTCTGTGGCGTGGCCGTCGTCGCGATTCTGCCGCTGGTCGTCGGCTACATCGTGTTGGTAGAACGCAAGATCATGGCGGACATGCAAGCGCGGCTTGGGCCCATGCGCGTGGGGCCGCATGGTTTGCTGCAGCCGATCGCCGACGCGGTGAAACTGCTTATTAAAGAAGACATCATCCCGGAGAACGCGGACAAACTCGTCTTCTGGCTCGCGCCGGTGCTTTCCGTTGGCGCGGGGCTGCTTTCGCTGGCCGGCCTTGCGATCGGACCGGCATTTCAGATTGCGCAGGACATTAACATTGGCATTCTGTTCGTTGTGGGTATCAGCGCGCTGGGAATATTCGGCATCGTGCTGGGAGGCTGGGCCTCGAACAGCCACTATTCACTGATGGGGGCGCTGCGCAGTTCGGCGCAGCTGGTGAGTTACGAGACCGCCGCGGGGATGGCGTTGGTGAGCGCGCTTTTATTTACGGGCTCGCTGAATATCAAATCGATCGTGGAAGCGCAGAGCAAAGAGGGCATTTGGTTCGTGCTGCTTGCGCCGGTGGCCTTTTTCACCTATCTGGTCGCTTCCATTGCGGAGACGAACCGGGCGCCGTTCGACTTGCCGGAAGCCGAGTCCGAGCTCGTCGCCGGGTACATGACGGAGTTCAGCGGATTCCGCTGGTCGCTCTATTTTCTCGCGGAATACACGAACATGATCGTGGTGGCGTCCGTGGCGACGACTTTGTTTCTGGGAGGCTGGCTCAGACCCTTCTCGGGCGTCCCCTGGCTGAATTTTCTGGATTTTGTTCCGCCGCTGCTGCTGAGTGCCATCGGCGCGTATTGCGTTCTGCGTATGCCAAAGCAGCCGACGCGCGTGCAGCAGTTGTTCATGCTGGCTGTGGCAGGTCTCTGTTTTGTGGTTGCGCTGGTGCTTGCGGCGCCTGTCGTTTTGCCGGTAATCAAACCCTCGCTCCGCGCCGCCGTGGCGCCGTTTTACGCAGGCATTCACGGCGGTTTCTGGTTCATTTTCAAAGTCAGCCTCTACATCTATTTTTTCATGTGGCTGCGATTCACGATACCGCGGTACCGCTTTGACCAGTTGATGCGCCTGGGCTGGCATTTCTTGATCCCGCTGTCCATCATCAACGTTTTGCTGGTTGGCGTGGCCTTGATCGCCGGAGCGTACTTCCACTTGCAAGGCTGGGGACTGCTTCTGGTTACGACTCCCGCAGCCGTCATTGCGCTCGTGGCCGCGTTTCTTATTCTCGCCGTCGAAAAAGAACACGACGCGCGGCAGGATCAAACCGCCGCTTCGGATTTTTATGCTGGATAAGGTCCTATTTTATTTCTTTGCCGGCATCGCCGTGGCCAGCTCCGCACTCATGGTGACGCGGCGGAACGTGGTCCACAGCGCCATCTTTCTGATCACCGCGCTGCTCGCGACCGCGGGAATTTTCTTGCAGTTGCGCGCGGAGTTTTTGTTTATCGTCCAGATCATTCTTTACGTCGGCGGGATCATGGTGCTCTTCGTTTTCGTGATCATGCTGGTCAATTTGGACGTGGCGCTGCAGCAGATCCAGTTCGCGCGGCAGAAGTGGGTAGCGCTCATCGTCGCGCTGGCGTTGGCCGGCCAGGTCGGCGTGATGTTCTGGACTTCCGGGAAAATGCCGGGGCAGGGGTTGCCGGTGCTGACGGCGGCGGCCGCGGAGCATCTGCCGCCAAATTCCGAAGCCGTGGCAAAAAGTTTGTTCTCAACCTATTTGTTGCCCTTTGAGATTGCGTCGGTCTTGTTGCTCGTGGCCATGATCGGAGCCGTCGTAATGGCCAAGAAAAGGACGTAACGCAGCGATGCTTCCGATAGAGAATTACCTGTTCCTGAGCCTCGCGCTATTCATCATCGGCGTGATCGGAGTCGTCACCCGCCGCAACGTAATCGTTGTGCTCATGTCCATCGAGCTGATCCTGAATGCGGTGAACATCAATCTGGTGGCATTTTCCCGTTTGTACGGCGATGTGGCGGGGCAGGTATTCGCGCTTTTCATCATTGCCGATGCGGCCGCGGAAGCCGCTGTGGGGCTCGGAATCATCATCGCCTTTTTCCGGAACCGCGAAACGGTGTTGGCGGACGAAATGGATTTGCTGAAGTGGTAGCGTGACGACAGGAAAGAAGAAATGAAACTGGCATGACGCCCACGGGCTACTTTCTGGATCATCTCTGGCTCATCCCGCTGTTTCCGCTGGCGACCGCGGCGCTGATGCTTTTCTTTGGCAGGCGGCTCCCGAATGCCGGCGTCAGCGTGCTCTGCGTGGGAAGCGTGGGCTTGTCCTTCATCTACGCGGCGGGTGCGGTGTTTCAATTACTGGCCGCGGAGCCTGAGCATCGCGTCGCTCAGCAAATTATGTTCGAGTGGCTGACGCAGGGGCCGATGCAGATGGCCGCTGGACACGCAATACCGTTTGTGGCGGACTGGGGATTCCTTCTCGATCCGCTTTCCTGCGTCATGGTCCTGGTCGTCACCGGTGTCGGCTTCCTGATTCACGTCTACTCCGTCGGGTACATGGCGCACGAAGGCGGGTATTACCGCTTCTTTGGGTACATGAATCTCTTCATGTTCGCCATGCTGACGCTGGTTCTGGCGAACAACATGCTGCTCATGTTCGTGGGCTGGGAAGGCGTCGGCCTGTGCAGCTATTTGCTGATCGGTTTCTATTTTTTGAAAAAGTCGGCATCCGATGCGGGGAAAAAAGCGTTCATCGTGAATCGCATTGGGGATGCGGGCTTTATCCTCGGGATTCTCCTGACGGCAGTGACTTTGGGGACCATTCGGTTTACCTCGCAGGGTTTGCCGGATGCGGAGGGCGCTTCAGGAATTCTGCAGGCGCTGAAGGCAGCTGTTGACGCACACGCATTGGCTTATGGCGCGCCGGTGCTGACCGGCATCGCGCTCTTGCTGTTTGTCGGAGCGATGGGGAAGTCGGCGCAAATTCCCCTGTACGTTTGGCTCCCGGACGCCATGGAAGGCCCGACGCCCGTGAGTGCGCTGATTCATGCAGCCACGATGGTGACCGCGGGCGTTTACATGGTCGCGCGCATGAATGCGGTCTACCAACTAGCGCCGTTCGCGATGGACGTGGTGGCGGTGGTGGGCGCTGTCACCGCGATTTTTGCGGCGTCCATAGCGCTGGTGCAGAACGACATCAAGAAGGTGCTGGCGTATTCGACGATCAGCCAGCTCGGGTACATGTTCTTGTCCTTGGGCGTGGGCGCATTCGCGGCCGGAATTTTTCATCTGATGACGCATGCCTTCTTCAAAGCATTGTTGTTCCTCGGCGCGGGCAGCGTGATTCACGCAATGTCGGGAGAACAGGATTTACAGAAGATGGGCGGCCTGTGGAACAAGATTCCGATCACCGCAAGGACGTTCTTCATCGCGACTCTGGCGATCGCGGGAATTTTTCCGTTCGCCGGATTTTTCAGCAAGGATGAAATTCTTGGCCGGGCATTCGACCGCTATTTTTCTTTGTGGCTCGTCGGCTTCATCACCGCGGGAATGACGGCGTTTTACATGTTCCGGCTGCTCTTCCTTACATTCTTCGGCTACTCGCGCGCCGACGAGCACGTTGAGAAACATATTCACGAATCGCCGCTGGCCATGACCGTTCCGCTCGTAATTCTCGCCGGGCTTTCTTTCATTGGCGGGTGGATTGGATGGCCGGGCTCGCTGGGAGGCGAGAACCGCTTCGAGCGGTTTCTCGAACCTGTCTTGGCTGGTGTTGTGACTGAGACGGGAGCGGTCAAGATCGCGCACCACGCTGTGGCAAAGGAGTATGCCTTGATGCTGGCGTCACTCTCGATTGCGGGCGCCGGAATCTGGCTGGCCTATCAATTCTACCGGACAAAAAAATTTGCGCCGGAATTGGTGGCCGCAAAGTGGTCGAAAGTCCACCAATTGCTCCTGCATAAGTATTACGTGGACGAGATTTATGACGCGGCGATCGTGGAGCGCACCAAGGATCTCGGAACTCTGCTCGGCCGCTTCGACGAAAACATTATTGACGGGCTGGGCGTAAACGGCGCGGGCTGGCTGGCGCGCTTCGGCTCAACTCTGTCGATGTGGTGGGACAAGTGGATCATCGACGGGCTGCTGAATTTCAGCGCGAAGCTGATGCAGCTTTTCAGTTATCCGGTGCGACTGTTGCAATCCGGGGTCTTTTCCCGCTATGCGATGCTGATCCTGGTAGGACTGGTAATTCTTCTGGCGTATTACGGCCACCATATGCAGGTTCTGCTGCGCGGCGTGCGCTGAGAGGCGATGAGAATGGACTTTCTTGCACATCACATCTTGAGCGTGGTTCTGTTCACGCCGCTCCTGGGCGCCCTGGTTCTGCTGCTCATTCCGCGCGAGATGGAGAACGCGCACAAGATCGCGGGAAACGTATTTGGCGCGCTTGGTTTTCTCGTTTCGCTTCCGCTGCTTCGCTGGTTCAAACCGGGATGGGGTGGATTCACCTTTGAGGAAACTGCCGACTGGATCCCGTCCATCGGCGCGAAATACCATCTCGGCATAGACGGGATCAGCCTGCTGCTCGTTATGCTCACCACGTTTCTGGGGATGATCGCTATTCTCTCGTCGTGGAGCGCCATTCATCAACGCACCAAGGAATATTACATTCTGCTTCTGCTGCTGCAGACGGGGATGATCGGCGTTTTCGTTTCTCTCGATTTTTTCCTCTTCTATGTGTTCTGGGAAGTGATGCTGGTCCCGATGTACTTCCTAATCGGCGTTTGGGGGAGCGACCGGCGCCTCTACGCAGCCATCAAGTTTTTCCTGTACACCCTGGCCGGATCGGTGGTCATGCTGCTGGCGATCCTGGCGCTCTACTTCTACGCGCCCGTGCCGGACGGCGGGACACGCACCTTCGATGTCCCGACGCTGCTCGCGGCCGCTCAGCACTTTCCCGACCCACTGAAGGTGTGGCTCTTCTGGGGCTTTTTTTTCGCGTTTGCCATCAAGGTACCCATGTTCCCGTTTCACACTTGGCTGCCGGATGCGCACACCGAGGCGCCCACGGCCGGCTCCGTCATCCTCGCCGGTGTTCTCTTGAAAATGGGCACGTACGGGTTCATCCGTTTCTCGCTCCCGCTGTTGCCCGCGGACGCCGCCATGCGCGCGCGCATCATTCATATCGTCATCGTGCTCTCCTTGATCGGCATCATCTACGGCGCGCTCGTTTGTCTCATGCAGAAAGACATGAAGCGCCTGATCGCCTACAGCTCGGTCAGCCATCTTGGCTTCTGTACGCTGGGAATTTTCGCGCTCACGCCGAATGGCCTGTCCGGCAGCGTGCTCCAGCAGATTAACCACGGGATCTCCACCGGCGCTCTATTCTTGATTGTGGGCGTGCTCTACGAACGGCGTCACACGCGCATGATTTCGGAGTTCGGCGGCCTGGCGACGCCCATGCCCAATTTTGCCGCTGTCTATCTGATCATCAGCCTGAGCTCGCTGGGAATGCCGCTGCTGAACGGCTTCATCGGAGAGTTCACGATCTTGCAGGGCGCTTTTCAAGTGAGCAAGGCCTGGGCCGCCTGGGGCTCGCTGGGCGTCGTGCTGGGCGCGGCGTACCTGCTGTGGCTCTACCAGCGCGTGATGTTCGGCCCGGTCACGCAGTCCGCCAATAAAGAATTGCCGGACTTGAATCTGCGCGAGTACGCCACTCTCGTGCCTCTCGTGATTCTGGCATTCTGGATCGGCATCTACCCGAAGCCGTTCTTCGCCCTCATCGAGAAGCCCGTGCAAAAAATTGTCGAGCAGGTGAATCCGAACTTCTATCAATCGGAGCACGCAAAATTGCCTCCCGCGGAATTCCACGCCGCTGCGGCGGAGACGAAATAACCCGCTCGAATGAACATCCCGTTTATCAACGCGATTCTCAGCTATCTCCGGGGCGACGGCGCCGTCATTCTTCCGGAGATCGAACTCGTCCTCTTCGGACTAGGTATCCTGGTGATCGATTTCTGGATCGAGCAGAAAGAAAAATACTGGAATGCCGGGCTCGCGCTGGCGGGAACCATTTTCAGCAGCTTCACGCTGTGGAAGCTCCGCGGAGCCATCGCGGCAAAGGGCGAACTCGCCGGATTCCATGATTCGGTCTTGGTCGATCCGTTCTTCCTTTTCTTCGCAACTCTTTTCCTGGCCGCCACGGCGCTCGTGATTCTCCTGTCCGTGAAATACCTGGACGTCGAAAAGGAGCAAGAGGGCGAATACTACGCGCTCCTCCTGTTTGCCTGCGTCGGAATGATGCTTATGGCCTCCGGCGTAGACTTGATCGTCATGTTTCTCGGCCTGGAGACAATGGCCCTCAGTTTTTACGTGCTGACCGGTTTCTTGCGCCGCGAAAAGCGATCGAATGAAGCCGCGCTGAAGTATGTGCTGCTCGGCGCGTTCAGCTCCGGAATCCTGGCCTACGGTTTTTCGATTTTGTACGGGCTCAGCGGCGCGACGAACATCGGCACCATCACCGCGGTACTGGCGCAGCGCGACAGATTGGTGCACGTCGTTGCGCTCAGCCATCTCCCTGGCGTGCAGGGCGAACAAATGCGGCAGCTATTGCAGAGGAATCTGCCCATCGCGGTGAACTTCGATCCCTTCGTTCTGCAGCTTCTTCCGATCCTCGCATTCGTTCTGGTTGCGGTCGGATTGTTTTTCAAAGTCGCGGCTGCGCCGTTTCACCAGTGGGCGCCGGATGTTTACGAAGGCGCGCCAACGCCGATTGCTGCCTACGTCAGCGTGGCTTCCAAGACGGCGAGTTTTGCTTTGCTTCTGCGGCTTTTCCTCTCCGTCTTTTCTCCATCTCAAAAAGTTTCGCAGGAACAATGGATGTACCTCATCGCGGGCGTGGCCGTGGCGTCGCTTACCTGGGGCAACCTCGCCGCGCTGACGCAGACCAACGTGAAGCGCCTCCTGGCGTATTCTTCGATTTCGCACGTAGGCTTCATCCTGCTAGGGCTCGTTGCCGGAAACGGGACCGCTTTGACCGGAATCTCATACTACCTGTTCGCTTATGTGTTCATGACCGCGGGAGCGTTTGCGGTCATTATCGTTCTTCGCCAGAAAGGGCTCATCGGCGAGGAACTCGAGGACCTGAACGGTTTGTACCAGCGTAGCCCCGCCTCGGCGTTGCTGCTTCTGATCTTCATGCTTTCGCTTGCGGGCATCCCGCCCACGGCCGGTTTTATGGGCAAGTATTTCATTTTCCTTTCGTTGATTGAAACGCACCATCCGGTGCTCGCCGTCTTCGCCGTGTTGTATATCGTTCCCGCGCTCTACTATTACTTCCGTGTCGTCGTGCACGCCTGGCTCAAGCAGCCGGGCGAAGCGCCGCGCCCGTTGATGACGAGCGCGCAGGCTGTGGCCCTCGGCGTCGCCGTGTTTGTCACGCTCGCCGCCGGGTTGTATCCTGAGCCATTCACGCGGTTCGCTCAATATGCCTTCGGACAATAAACCCGAAAATTCCGACGCACCTTCGCCTGGAGTGGAGAAAGCGAAAGACGTCTCCAACCAGGCTGCGATTGCCATGGAATTGCCCTTCGTGCTTGTCGCCGCCGTTGTCGTGGGCGGGCTTCTCGGTTATCTTCTCGACCACTGGCTCCATACAAAGCCGGTTTTTCTGCTCGTGCTCGGCGGCATTGGTTTTTTCGCCGGCGTGCGCGACGTTCTCCGGCGGCTCGCGGGAAGCGGCGATGGCATCAAGCGTAGCTGAATCGGCGCCAGCTGCCGTGACCGAACGGCGCATCTCCTGGCTGACCCTGCTGATTGGCTTGGCCGCCGGTGTACTGGTCGCTCTGCTGCGCGACCGTTGGTGGGGCGCGGGCCTGGGGATTGGCGCTGCCCTGGCTTGGCTGAATTTTCGCTGGCTCAGGCGGGGCTTGGACGCTTTGGTGCTGGCCTCCACTGCACAAGCCGACAAAGAGAAACCCATTGTCCCGATTGCCAGCTACTTCGGTATGCTCTTCCGCTACGGGTTGATAGCCCTCGCGGTGTATGTTATTTTTGAATATCTCAAAGTTCCCCTTGTGAGCATGGTCGTGGGTTTGTGTGCTTTAGGAGCCGCAACAGTTGTGGCGAGTGTGTACGAAATCTTGCATCCTGCGGATTGACGAATGGCTGAACACGTTACCGGACTTACGGAGTTTGTGAATCACTACCTCGGGCGATTTGCCTTGGCGCTGCTTTCGGCGCTGCACATCAGACCGGAAAATCCAGACATGCCCATCGCAGAGCACGTCGTGATGGGCGTGGTCGTGCTGGTCATCGCCACGCTTCTGGCTTTGCTGCTACGCTCGCGGCTTTCTGTTGAGAAACCTGGCGCGGCGCAGCAAATTGCGGAGCTCTTGCTGACCAATCCCCTTGGCTTCGGTATCAAGGATCTACTCGAAGAGAATGTCCATCACGGTGCGCTCAAGCTGATTCCGTTCGTGGGTTCCATCTCCGTTTTCGTTCTCTTGTCCAACTTGCTCAGCGTCATCCCGGTTTTTGCCGCGCCGACCGCCGACAAGTCGGTTCCCCTAGCATGCGCTATCCTGACCTTTTTGTATTTCAACTGGCAGGGAATCCGCCACCACGGTGTTGGCCATTACCTGCTTACGTTTGCTGGTTCGCCCAGGAAGCTGGGTGACTGGCTGTTGGCCATTCTGCTTTTTCCTGTCGAACTCGTCAGTACCTCGGCGCGCATTCTTTCCTTGACGGTCCGTCTCTGGGCGAACATTGTTGCGAGCGATCTGCTATATACGATTTTCCTCGGCTTATTTTCGATGGCCACCGTCGCGGCTTGGTCCAAATCGCCGGTCTTCGGCGCGGTTATCGCTGTGTTGCCGGCCACGATTCCCATCGCCTTTATCGGCCTGCATATCTTTGTGGGCATCATTCAGGCCTACATCTTTACGGTGCTGCCCTCGGTCTACCTGGGCATGGCCACGGCCGACGAGCATTAATCCGGATTTGCCGGTGAATCTTTTCCGGCAATTTGCTGCTTCAGTGTGAGCCCGGCTGCACGGTGTCCGGGAACCACCTCCTGGCGGCGATTCATAAGGAGGAAGTGATGAAGAAGTGGACGATGGTGTTGGTGGCGCTCGCGGCGGTGATGTTGATTGCTCCGTCCGCGTTCGCGCAGGACGAGGCACGTGGGTTAGCTGGAGGAAGGGGCCTGATGGCGATTGCAGCGGGCTTCGGTATGGCTCTGGCAGCGTTTGGCGGGGCTCTAGGGCAGGGCCGGATTGCTTCGGCAGCTTGCGAAGGCATGGCGCGCAATCCCGGAGCAGCAGCGGCAATCCGCGCGGCGATGATTCTCGGTCTAGTGTTCGTCGAGACGCTCGCGCTCTTCACGCTGGTGATTATTTTCGTAAAAATCTAAGCCCCACGACACGGTTTTCAAAACGGCCCGGCGGCGCAAGCCTCCGGGCCGTTTTCTTTTCAGATGGCTGGCGTCCGATTTAGGGGCAGATTCAGTCCGCCTTACTTCTATGGATTGCGATATCAGTGCCCGAGAAGCGTGGGCTGGAGAATGAAATTCAGCACCTGGTTGGGGAACAGTCCGAAGTAGAGCGTGCCCACCACCGTGAAGGCCAAGACAAAATTCACCGTGACCGGAAATCCCACAGGACCGGCCGACTTCGCCTCCGCGCTGGACTCGCGCATGTACATCACCACGATGAGGCGCAGGTAATAGTAAGCACCGATTATGCTGTTAATCGCCATCAGCACCGCGAGCCACAGCAGGTGCGAATTCACCGCCGCTTTGAAGATGTAGAACTTTCCGAAAAAGCCCGCCGTGACCGGCAGCCCGAGGAGCGAAAGCAGGTAGACGCTCAGCGCCGCTGCCACGAAGGGCTGCCGCTGGGAGAGTCCCGCGTAGTCGTCCAGCGAGAGATGCTTTTCGCCCGTGCCGCCCAGCTGCGAAACGATCGTGAATGCCCCGAGCTTCATGAGCGCGTAGCTGAGCAGATAAAAGAGCACCGCCGCATAAGCCGGTGCAGCTTCCGCCGATCCACCTCGCGCCATGGAGGTAACGGCGGCAAAAGCCACCAAAATATAGCCGGCGTGCGCAATGGAGCTGTACGCCAGCAGCCGCTTGACGTTCGTCTGCACCAGCGCGCCCAGATTCCCGGCGAACATCGTAAGCGCGGCAAGCGCCCAGAAAGCCCAGAACCAGAAGTGCGTGGCGGCAGGAACGGTCGCAAAGATGCGCAGCAACAAAGCGAACGCCGCGGCCTTGGGTCCCGCGGAAAAAAGAGCGGTAACCGGAGTTGGCGCGCCCTCGTAGACGTCCGGTGTCCACACCTGGAACGGCGCGGCGGCCACTTTGAATCCCAGCCCGATCAGGATCATGGCCAGGCCAAGCTCGAAAAGCGTGCTATGGAGGAGGTCCTCGGAGCCCATCCTGGTCAGCATCGTCGTACCGCTCGAACCGTACACCAGCGCAATCCCGTAAAGGAAGAACGCCGTCGCGAACGAGCCCAGCAGAAAATACTTCATCGCCGATTCGGTTGACTTGAGCGAATCGCGGCGGTATCCCGCCAGGATATAGCTGGAGATCGAACTCATCTCAAGGCCGATGAAGGCGGTGAGCAACTCCTGCGCCGAAGCAAGCACGCCCATGCCCGCCGTGGCAAATAGAAGCAGAGAGTAAAATTCCGCGAAGGGAAGCCGCTCTCGCTCCAGATACGGCCCTGCTGCCAGCACCACCAGAAACGCCACCGTGCCGACGAGTAGCCGGAAGAAAAAACTGAAGGAATCGGACTGCACGAGCCCGCCGAAGGCCGGCCCTGCATGCATTGCCGCGGCGACGGATGCGGCTGTTCCCGCCAGCGTCCCGATCATCGCAAGAAACGTAAAAAAATGGCGGCTGCGCACGAACGGCTGCATCAGCATTACAAGCACGCCGAAGCCGCACCACACCAATTCCGGAAGCACGCGATACATGTCGATGGCGCGGGGAAGCATTTAGCGGATTTCCAGCCTTTCACTTGAGATGGTCTTCGCCGGGCTTGACGAATCGCGTCTTGCCTGCGGCGTAGCGCCGTTCGGCGCCGCGGCCTCATATGGCCGCTGTGGTTCGACTTCGTCAATCACGGATTGCGCGGCAGAGGCCGTCCGTGCCGTAATGAACGTCGAGCCGATGCCCATCCACAGGGTGATGACCGCCATGATCACCAGAATCCACTTTTCGCGCGCGGAGGCATCGGGGAGCGTGCGGTTTTTCTCCCGCGTGATCTCACCGAAGAACACCCGTTGATACGACCACAGCAGGTAGCAAGCGGAGAGGATCACACCGAGCGCGGCCCACGAAGCCCACTGCCAGTGCCGCTGGTACGTGCCGAGCAGGACCAAGTATTCACCGACAAAGCCGTTGAGCATGGGCAGGCCCAGCGATGAAAGTGCGACAAAGAGGAAGAACGCGGCCAGCTTCGGCATCGGCGTAGCCAGGCCGCCGTACTCGCTGATTTCAAAAGTATGCCGCCGGTCGTGGAGCATGCCCACGAGCAGGAAGAGCGCGCCTGTAGAAATACCGTGCGCCAGCATCTGGTAAACCGCGCCCTGCATGGAAATGTTGTGGAACGCGAAAATGCCCAGCACGACGAAGCCGAGGTGGCTGACAGACGAATACGCGACCAGCTTCTTCAGGTTCGGCTGCACCATCGCCACCAGCGCGCCGTAAATGATGCCGATGATCGCCAGTACGGCCACCCAGCCCGCGGCGCGGTGCGAAGCCTCTGGGAAAAGCGGGAGGCAGAAGCGAATCATGCCATACGTGCCCATTTTCAGCAGCACGCCCGCCAGCATCACCGAACCGGCTGTCGGCGCTTCCACGTGCGCATCCGGCAGCCAGGTGTGCAGCGGGAAGAGCGGCACCTTGATCGCAAACGCGACAAAGAATGCCAGGAAGAGGAGCATCTCGGTCGTTGGCGGAAGCTCAAGGCCGCCTTGCGAGGCGGGAGTGTGGAGCAGCACTTGAATCGCTGGCAGGTCGAACGTGCCCGTGGCGTTGTACAGCCAGATGATGCCAACCAGCATGAGGATTGAGCCCGCCATGGTGTACAACACGAACTTCACCGCAGCGTACAGACGGCGCTCGTGGCCCCAGATGCCGATCAGGAACGCCATCGGAATCAGCATCACTTCCCAGAAAAGGAAAAAGAGGAAAAGATCGAGCGAGAGGAACACGCCGACGACACCGACTTCCAGCATCAACAGCATCACGAAAAATTCTTTAACTCGGTGCTCGATGCTGTTCCAGGATGCCAAGATGGAGATGGGCGTCAGAAATGTCGTCAATATGACGAGAAACAAACTGATTCCATCAACACCCAGGTGGTAATTGATCGGCGGCTGGGTGATCCACTTGAGGTATTCCTCGAGGCGATACCCGGCGGCGCCCACAGGGACAGCCCTGATCATCAAGAGCGAGAACAGAAATTCGGCCAGGGAAACGATCAGCGCGATGATGCGGATGAATTTGTGATCGTCGCCGCGCAGCATCAAGAGCGCCAGCGCGCCTACCGCAGGGAAGAAGATCAGCACGGAAAGCAAATGTCCGCCCGGCAGCATCAGCGCACCATCCCGAGAACCGATTTTCCCCCGAACGGCCAGAAGAAGACGACCGCAATCACCACTAGAGCCCCGACCACCACCCACACCGCGTAGCTGCGCGTGTTCCCGGATTGCGTGTGGCGTACGCCGTCGCCAATGGCCGTAGCTCCTGATGCAATCCCATTCACTGCCCCGTCGATCCCGGCCACATCGGCTGTTTTCCAAAGGACATTCGTCGAAATCCACATCAGCGGCTTGACCACCACCGCGGCGTACAACTCGTCCACGTAATATTTGTTCAACAGAGTCGTGTACACCGGTTTCATGGATTTGGCGAGCCCGTCTGCCTTCCCAGGCCTCTTGAGATACAGCCAGTACGCAACTCCAAGACCAATCAAGGCTGTGCTCACGGCCACCCCAGCCAGGATCATCTCCAGCTGGTAAGCCGCGCCTTCGCCAGCGGCCTCCGCAGATTCGTGCCCGACAAAAACAGGCGCAAGGAAATTGGCAAAGTGGTCCGGTCCCTGGAAAAATGCCGGCAGAGCAAACCAGCCACCGATGGTTGAGAGTACGGCAAGTATCACGAGTGGCCCAAGCATGCTCCACGGCGATTCATGAACGTGTACATGGTGCTCGTCAAAGCGCGGCCTGCCATTGAAGGTCAGGAAGATGAGCCGGAACATGTAGAAGGAGGTAAGCAGCGCCGTCAGCAAGCCGAAGGCATAAAGAACGGTGCCGGCCGGTTGGCTCTGAAATGCGGCGAAGAGGATGGCATCCTTGGAGAAGAAACCTGCAAAGAAAGGAATGCCAGTGATGGCGAATGTGGCGACCAGCATGGTCCCGTACGTCCAGCGAATCTTTTTGCTGAGGCCGCCCATGCGGTTCATGTCCTGCTCGCCGCCCATGGCGTGAATCACGCTGCCCGCCGCAAGGAAGAGAAGCGCCTTGAAGAACGCATGCGTCATCAGGTGGAAAATGCCCGCGGAGAATGCACCAACGCCGCACGCGAGAAACATGTAGCCCAACTGGCTGACCGTCGAGTACGCGAGGACTTTCTTGATGTCCGTCTGCACCAGGCCGATGGTCGCCGCAAAAAACGCCGTCGCGCAGCCTACGATAGCGACGACAAGCATGGCGGTCGGCGCGTGCGTGAAAAGAATGTGCGAGCGCGCAACGACATATACGCCTGCAGTCACCATCGTCGCCGCGTGAATCAAAGCGCTGACCGGCGTCGGCCCTTCCATGGCGTCCGGCAGCCAGACGTACAGCGGCAGTTGCGCAGACTTACCGCAGGCGCCCATGAAAATCAGTAAACACGCAAATGTCAAAGTGCCAAGATGCCCACTCAATTCAACGGGCCAGCCCTGCAGCGTAGAACTAGTGAAGATGGCTTGGAAATCCAGCGTATGGAAGGCGCGGAACAGCAAAAACATACCCAGCATGAATCCAAAATCGCCGATACGATTGACGATGAACGCTTTCTTTCCCGCATCCGAAGCGGACTTCTTCAGAAAGTAGAAACCGATGAGCAAATAGCTCGCGAGCCCCACACCCTCCCAGCCGACGAAGAGCAGCACGTAATTCGCGGCCAACACCAGGATCAGCATAAAAAACATGAACAGGTTGAGGTACGAAAAGAAGCGGTAGTACCCGCCCTCATGCGCCATGTATCCGGTCGCGTAAATGTGAATGAGCCAGCCCACTCCGGTCACGACGAGCACCATCACTACCGTGAGTTGGTCCATCTGAAGATCGAAGCCCGCGCGGAAATTGCCCGCCGCAATCCAGGTGAAGAATTCCTTGCGGAAGAGAACCTGGCCTGACTCGAAAAACTCGCGCACCGCTTCGAGCGCGCAGAGAAACGACAGTCCGGTCGAGCCGATCGCCACGCCGTTGACAATCTTGTTCGGCCACTTCGCGCCGAAGAGTCCATTCACTGCCGAGCCCAGCAGCGGCAGCAATGGGATGATCCACAGGTATTCGAGCATCGGATGTGTCGGCATTAGAGTTTGAGCAGGTTCACGCGTTCGACATTCAACGTTTGCCGGTTGCGCGCAATCAAGATGATAATTCCCAGTCCCACGGCTGCTTCCGCCGCCGCCACCACAATCACGAACAACACAAAAACCTGCCCGTCCAGCTTGCCCAGCGCCTGGCTGAACGCCACGAACGCCAGATTGACCGCATTCAGCATCAGCTCGATGGACATGAAAATCGTGATGATATTGCGCTTGAAAATAAACGCAAACACGCCCAGCCCGAACAGGACCGCGCTCAGTATCACGTAATAGTTCGTCGGCACCATCTCAACTCTTCTCCCGCTGGGCCAGCACCGTGGCTCCCAGGACCGCGACGAGAATCAGGAACGACGTCAGCTCGAACGGATAGACGAAGTCCTTGAAGATCATGTTTGAAATTCCGAGCGTCGATGCCATTTCTCCGGTTTGCGAAGTGGCTTGTATGCTCTCCGTCGACCGCGCGATCGTCGCCGCTACGAAGCCCGCCAGCGCGACAACCAGCAACAGGCCCGGCACCCCCGCCATCTTTGAAATGCTGGTGTGTTCCTCGATGCCCGCATTCAAGAGCATGATCACGAACACGAACAGCACCATGATCGCGCCGCCATATACAATGATCTGCACGGCGGCCACGAACTCCGCGCCCAGCAGGAGGTACAAGCCCGCCAGCGCAATCATCACCACGATCAGCGACAGCGCGCTGTGAATCGGATGCTTTTGCAGGATCAAGCTCACCGCGCCGATCACGGCAAGCGCCGCCAGCACGAAGAAAACGACGAGTGGCGCTGTCATTTGGCACCCCACCATGTCATCTTCGCCAGAATCACGAAGCTGGTGACGATCACGTTCACGATCGACAGCGGGAGCAGCAATTTCCACCCGAACGCCATCAGTTGGTCGTAGCGGAAACGCGGCAGCGTCCCGCGCATCCACACATACACAAACAGAAAAACCAAAATCTTGGACAGCAGCCAGAACGGCGCCTGAATAAAGTCATTCACGTCGGGCAACAAAACAAAAGCCGCCCCCATCGCCACAAATGCGGTTCCCAAACCCGGCAGTATGATCCGGCCAAAAAGCGTTTCATAGCGGATCCCATCCCAGATGACCCACAAGCCGAAGGGAATCAGGATCGCCGACGGCAAATAATGCGCGAACGTCCACGAAGCAGGGAAGGGAGACAGCCATCCGCCAAAAAACATGATCGAGCACAGGCATGAAACCGTGATCATGCTGGTGTACTCCGCGATGAAGAACATCGCGAACTTGAAGCTCGCATATTCCGTATGGAAGCCCGCGACCAGCTCCGACTCCGCTTCGGGCAGATCGAAAGGCACACGGTTCGTCTCCGCAACCGCCGCAATGAAAAAACAAAAGAAGCCCAGAATCTGCGGCCAGACGTTCCAGCCAAAAAGTCCCCACTCCGGATGAAGCGCCTGTGCCTCGATGATTTTTTTCAAATTGAAGCTGCCCGCCATCAGCAGCACGCCGACCACGGACATCGTCAGCGCCAGCTCGTAGCTGATCATCTGCGCCGAGCTGCGCAGCCCCCCCAGCAACGGATATTTGCTGTTCGAAGACCATCCTGCCAGCGCCACGCCATAAACGCCCATCGCCGTGATCGCAAAAAGCGCCAGTATCCCGATATTCACGTCAGGAGGCGCGATCCCCAGGTAGATGTCGTGCCCGAACAAGCGGATCGGGTCCGGCCCAAACGGAATGAGCGCCAGTCCCGTCAGCGCCAGCGCGAGTGCCAGCAGCGGCGCAAGATAATAAACAAATTTATCCGCCCCCGCAGGCGTCGGGTCCTCTTTGAAAAGAAATTTCACGCCGTCCGCCAGCGGCTGCAGCAATCCATGCGGGCCCACGCGGTGCGGTCCCCACCGCGACTGCATGTGCGCCACGACTTTCCGCTCGAACCATGTCAGATATGCATTCACCGTCAGAACGATGAACAACAACAGCACAATCTTCACAACCGTGATAATCAGTTCAGCGTTCGCAGATAAAAGGGAATTCACGGCTCGGTCTTGGCCTCCGGCAGGGATTCCATCATCGTGCAGAAGCGCCCGAGCGTGCCGCTGGTGAAGAGGGTGTCCTTTGCGGAACGGATGAGTCCCACCGGCACGTCGTGCGGCGCGTGGCCGTTCCTGGCAAACTGCACGCGCGTCGGCTCCGCGCCGCCAATCAGCAGCCCCGCCGACTGCACGTCATAGCCGCTCACTGCCTTGCGAATTTCTTCAAACACGGCCGCCGGCGCCTTGTAATGAAACGCCTTCCCCAGCCCCAGCTTTTCCAGTTGATGCGACAGGATCCTCAGTAGATCAAAGTCGCTCCGCGGCCCCATCACTTCCGCGCCCTTGTGCAGCATTTGAATTTCGCCCGAAGTGTTTGTGACCGTGCCGTCCTTTTCGTAGGCCGAGGCCGCGGGAAAAACAATGTCCGCCACCTTCGCCGTTTCCGTCAGGAACATCTCATGCACGATCAGCAGCTCGAGTGTGCCGCGCCCCAAATTCGGCGTGCCGAAATGTGCCAGGGGATTCGCGCCCACCACGTACAGCGCCTTCAATTTTCCCGCCTGCGCCGCTTCCACCATCTGCGGCGCGGTCAGCCCCGGCTTCGTTGGAATCGGACCGCAGCCCCACAGCTTCTCAAAAGACTCGTGCGCGTGGGGATTGCCTACGTACGTATAACCTGGCAAGCGGTCGGGCAACACGCCCATATCCGCAGCTCCGCGCGAATTGGCGTAATCGCCCAGCGCCATGTACCTGGTCTTGCCCGGAAGCTTCGAACCGAAAGCCACCAGTTGTGCGATCGCCGCGCCGGAAATTTCCGCGCCAAAAACAACAGCGACATCGCTCTCCGCCTCGAGCCCGGCCTTCAATTGCACCAGTTGTTCGACCAACGCCGGCGAGAGTTGCCCTTCCTCATGCGCCAGCCATCGCAGCGCGGCCGTCTCCTGACCCGCCTCCACTTTCACAAACTGCGCGGCCTTTCGCTTCAGTTTGATCTCGTTCGCATTGATGATGAATAGCTTCGTGCCAAAATGGCGGATGCCAGTGCGAATCTGCCATCCGACCAGGGGGTTCTGATTCGTCGGATCGTTTCCCACCAGCAAGACGGCCTTGGACTGATACAACTGCTCCATGGTGAGCAGGGAATCGTTGGCGCGTTCGCCCAGCGCCGTGATCAATCCCGTGTAATCCGCCGTGCGGTGGTGATCGATGTTGTTTGTTCCAAACGTCGCGCGCGCCAACCGCTGCAACAAATAATTCTCTTCATTCGAAGTGCGATTCGAACCGATGAAGCCAATGGCATCCTTGCCGCCGGCGTCGTAGACCGCCTTCAGCTTCGTCGCCGCGGCCTGCGCGGCTTCTTCCCACGACACGGGAAACAGTTTGTCTCCCTTACGAACCATCGGTTGTCGGATGCGCTCGGCGTGCTTCGTGAAGTCAAATCCAAACCGCCCCTTCACGCACAGAAAATCCTTGTTGATCCCGCTCAGGTCCCGGTTATTCGAACGCAGAATTTCGTGGTTGCGCACACTCAGCGTGGTCTTGCAGCCATTCGAACAGTGCGTGCACACCGTCGAGACGTATGCCATTTCCCACGGCCGCGTTTTATATCGGTAAGTACCGCTCGTCAGCGCTCCCACCGGGCAGATGTCGATGCACATCCCGCACTCTTCGCACTCCAAATGATCCTCGCGGTTCGGGATGATCACGCTGTTCGCCCCGCGCATCCCCACGCCCAGCGCCTTCACGTCCATGCCTTCATCGCACACGCTTACGCACCGGAAGCACAGGATGCAGCGCGGCGCATCGTAATAAACCAGTTCCGACCATTTTTCTTCCGGCCGGTGAATTTTTTCTTCCACGAAGCGGCCCGAATCCGCGCCGTAGCGGAACACCATGTCCTGCAATTCGCACTCGCCGCCCTTGTCGCACACCGGGCAATCCAGCGGGTGATTCGTCAGCAGAAATTCCAGCATGTATTTCCGCGCCTGCCGCACCTGCTCGGTGTCCGTTCGAACGACCATCCCTTCCATCGCCGCCAGCGTGCACGCCGTCTGCAGCTTCGGCGCTTTCTCCACTTCCACCATGCACATGCGGCATGCTGCCTTCAGCGACAGCCCGGGGTAGTAGCAGAACGACGGAACTTCCGTCCCGATGCGCCGCGTCGCTTCAATCACCATCGTGCCCTGCGGCACCTGCACTTCGCGATCGTTTATTTTCAGCTTGATCAGTTTCTGTTCGGCCATGGATTCCTAGCGCGATCCAATCAGCGCTTCCGCGGATTTGGATGCGCAACGTCCCTTCAAATGTTCTTCAAACTCGCCGCGCCACTTCTTCATGATGCTGATGGTCGGCATCGCCGCCGCATCTCCCAGCGGGCAAAACGTGCGGCCCAGCATGTTTTTCGCCAGGTCCGCGATCAGGTCGATGTCTTCCGGACGGCCCATCCCGGCATGAAAACGCTCCAGCGTTTTGCGCAGCCAGGTCGTTCCTTCCCGGCATGGAATGCACCAGCCGCAGGATTCGTGCGCGTAAAAGTGCATGATCCGTCGCGCCATGTCCACCATGCAGGTGTCTTCGTCCATGATCACCATGCCGCCGGAACCCAGCATCGATCCCGCTTTCGCCACCGAATCGTAATCCATCGGAATATCGATCTCGTCGGCGGTCATCAGCGGGCAGGAGCTCCCTCCGGGAATAACGGCTTTTAGTTTTTTTCCTCCCGGAATTCCACCCGCCACCTCGTAAATGAACTTCTTCATGTTCATGCCCAGTGGCACTTCGTAGATTCCGGGCTTGTTGATGTGTCCCGCGATGCATACCATCCGCGTGCCGCCATTTCTCGGTGTGCCGCGATTCGCATACGCGTCGCCACCCTCCCGGATGATCGACGGCACCGCGCTAAGAGTTTCCACGTTATTGATGATGGTCGGGCATCCGTACAATCCCACCACGGCAGGGAAGGGCGGTTTGATCCTCGGGTAGCCGCGCTTGCCTTCCAGCGATTCCATTAGCGCGGACTCTTCGCCGCATTCGTACGCGCCGGCGCCGGTGTGAATCAGCAAATCGAAATCAAATCCCGATCCTAAAATATTCTTTCCCAGGTACCCGCGCGCATACGATTCGGCAATCGCCGCATCCACTATATCCAGCACATACCGATATTCACCGCGAATATAAATGAAGCCCTGGTGCGAATGAATGGCGCGCCCGGCAATCACCATGCCTTCGATGAGTTGGTGCGGGTCCATCTCCATCAGCGGCCGGTCCTTGCAGGTGCCTGGCTCGGATTCATCCGCGTTGCAAATCACGTACTTCGGTTTCGGTGAATCCTTCGGCACGAACGACCATTTCATCCCCGTGGGGAAGCCCGCGCCGCCGCGTCCGCGCAGATTCGACTTCTTCACTTCCTCGATGACGCCCTCGGGAGTCATCTCCTTCAGCACTTTTTCCAGCGCCTGATAGCCGCCCTGCGTCAAGTAAACGTCGATCTTGTGCGAGTCCTTGATGCCCCAGCGCCGGCTGATCAGCGGCGTTTCGGACGGATGACGCTCGTGGAGCGCTCCGGAAATCACTGGCTCCGGCGCGGGGTGTCTGCCCGCGTCCAGATCCTCGATGATGCGGTCGAACCTGAGCGGCGTAATGTTCTCGTAGAAGTCGTAGTTGACCTGCATCGCCGGCGCGCCCGTGCAGGCGCCGATGCATTCCACTTCTTCCAGTGAAAAAACGCCGTCGGCTGTCGTTTCCTTGTTCCCGATCTCCAGCCTCTTCTTCGCGCGGTCCAGAAGCTCGTTCCCGCCCTTCAGCATGCACGCCACGTTCGTGCAAATCTGTACGTGGTGCTTGCCCCACGGCTTCCGGTGCAGCATCGAGTAATACGCCAGCGTCTCTTCGACCTGCACGTTCTTCAGGTCCAGCCGCCGCCCGATCTCCGCAATCATTTCATCGCTGACGCAACCGTACTCGTCCTGCGCGTACATCAGCATGGGGATCAGCGCGCTGCGCTTCACCGGATAACTGGTCTGCAGCTTTTCAAACTTCGCTGTAAGTGCCGGGGAGAGTTCCATGCTTACCTGTCCACTTCTCCGAGAACGATGTCGATAGTGCCGATGCAGGCGATGACGTCCGAAATCAACTGCCCTTCAATCAGTTTCGGTAGAGCCTGCAAATTGATGTACGAAGGGCCACGGAAGTGAACGCGGAGGGGCTTCGGCGAACCGTCGCTGGCGATGAAACAGCCCAGCTCCCCGCGCGGCGACTCAACGGTAACAAATACCTCGCCGGGAGCAGGCGAAAATCCTTCCGTGAAAATCTTGAAGTGGTAGATG
>Ga0207086_1016_pt1 | contig 48049 bp, 39 predicted proteins | sample Alteio_BWMinHeat_54_FD_153540 | JGI IMG/M metagenome (GOLD analysis project Ga0207086, IMG submission 153540) | Enriched cells from forest soil in Barre Woods Harvard Forest LTER site, Petersham, Massachusetts, United States -... | ecosystem: Environmental > Terrestrial > Soil > Temperate forest >... | reverse complement strand
CTTGGCGAGCCGGGGAAGGGCTACAAGATCGCCATCGAAATATTGAATGAAGGCCGTATCGGCATCGGAGCGCAGATGCTGGGGCTTGCTCAGGGCGCATGGAACTGCGCCGCAAAATATGCGCAGGAGCGCAAACAATTCGGCAAACCTATCGCTGAATTCCAGGCAGTGCAGTTTTCGCTCGCGGAAATGGCAACCGACATTGAGGCCACGCGCCTGCTTGTCTATAACGCAGCGCGCCTCAAAGACGCCAGACTCAGCTATATCCGTGAAGCGGCAATGGCAAAGTATTTTGCCTCGCAGGTTGCCGAGCGCGTTGCCAGCCAGGCCGTAGAAATCTACGGCGGTTACGGCTTCGTGAAAGATTACCCGGTTGAAAAATTTTATCGCGATGCCAAGATCGGCAAAATCTATGAAGGAACGTCAAATATGCAGCTCGCCACCATTGGCAAGCTGGTGCTGAGCGGCAAGTAAAGACAGGGGGATCCGCATGGCGTAGAGCATCGCCCTGCCTCCGATGATGAAGCCGAAGTCCTTATCTTCGAGCCGGTAGTGACGCGCAATACGGGCAATTTAACAAACGAAACCTTTACAGCACCGAATGGAATCAGTATCTGACTGCTATGGCTTATTTCTCTGCAAATATCTGTTGATCTGCATCTCCCACTCCGGACCCATCCGGCGATCTCCCTCTCCACGCTGCACAACCATCGCATTCGCCTTCGCGCTCAGCGCAGTGCGTTCATAGATTACTGTTGCCTGCGTGCGTTCTGCGCCCAGCTGCGTCAACTGAATATCGATTACCGTCACCATTACATCCGGAAGAAAATACGCATATTGAATATGGCCATTCCGCTCGTCGAAGACTGTATTCACCCATACGGCCTCCTCGTGTCCATGCCGCACGCGAAACACTGCGCCAGCTACATCTTCTGCAGGAAACGGGTACAAAAACTTTGGTTTCCAGCCAGGAGCCCACATGCGCTCCCGGTTCGCGCCGAAGAGTGGAAAAGTCCTCTCTCTGGGGGCATCCATGATGAATTCGAAGCCGTTGTGAAGATGTTTCAATGTCGCTTCCTTCACCTGCATCTCTCGCGTCTTCATGCTGTGCTCATTTTGCGGTCACGCATCCGGTGGCTCGCCGATGCATCCAAGTCAAGACCATAGATGCGTTTCAGGTCCACGATGCGTTGCAGGCTTTCCTTCGCGAAGGCGCACTTGCCATCGAAGGCGTGCAGGACAATCCCCTCCAACAAATCTCCCAACGACATGTCGTGATACTCTGCGAGCGCCTTTAAGACCTTCAACAGCCGCCGGGTCGAGCGTGGCGAAGACGATAAAGATGCCAGCCTCTTTTGCATTCGTAATCCAAAGCTTCTGGCCGTTGAGAATGTACTGGTCGCCGCGCAACTCTGCCCGCGTTTGTAGCGCGAAGGCATCTGAACCGGAAGCAGCCTCCGAAAGGGCATATGCGCCAACGGTGTCGGTTGCAAGGCGCGACAGATAGGTCTTCTTTTGCTGCTCAGTTCCCCAGCGCAAAAATGCATTCACGCAGAGCGTATTCTGCACGTCTACGAGCACTCCTACGGATGCGTCGATAGCAGAAATCTCTTCGACGGCCAGGATCGCCTCGAAAAATGTGCCTCCGCTGCCCCCATATTCCATGGGAATCTCAATTCCCATCAGCCCGAGATTGAAGAGCTGCGGCAACAAATTGACGGAAAAGTGTTGCTCTTCATCCATCTGGCGAACCAGCGGGCCAATACTTTGTTGCGCGAATTCACGCACCGTAGACCGAAAAAGCTGCTCATCTTCGTTCAACTGCGTAAGCGGTAAAGCGGTGGAGCTAGTGAGCGTGTCAGCCATGGAAACCTCAGAAGGTGGAAAACCGTTGAGTGTAGCAGAAGACGTGGGAAACACGCCAAATTGCGGCATCCTGTACTGTCAGGAATTGGGGAAATCATCTAAGATCAATGGCACGCGATGACATCCTCAATACACGCTGTTGCCACTGGGATTTTTTGTGTCTGCTTCCTGCTTGTGACTCTGGCTGGTTTTTGGGCTGCGCGCTGGAAGCGCGGCGACCTGAACAGCCTGGAAGAGTGGGGCCTGGCCGGACGCCGGTTCGGAACGCTTGTGACCTGGTTCCTGATCGGCGGCGATTTCTATACCGCCTATACCGTCATTGCCGTCCCGGCTGCGCTTTATGGAACCGGCGCACCCGGTTTCTTCGCAATTCCGTACTGCATACTTTTATATCCTTACATGATGCTGGTGCTTCCGCGATTGTGGGAGGTATGTCACCGTCACGGTTACGTAACACTGGCTGATTTTGTCCGGGGACGCTATGGCAGCCGATCGCTCTCCATCGCCATTGCGGTTACAGGAATTCTCGCGACGATGCCGTATATTGCTCTGCAATTAGTCGGTATGCGTGAAGTCATCGCCGCACTCGGCATCCATGGTGAATGGCCGCTCATTGCCGCCTTTGTGATTCTCGCGGCCTATACCTACTCAAGCGGCCTGCGCGCGCCTGCCGTCATCGCCATCGTCAAAGACATCATGCTCTACATCATGGTGCTGGCGGCCATCATTATCATTCCGGCGAAACTCGGGGGATACGCGCACGTTTTTTCTGCAGCCAGTACAGCGCTCGCCCAGAAAAAGCCGTCTGCCTCTATTATTCTGCAACCGTCGCAGTATCTGAGTTACGCGACGCTGGCTTTCGGTTCTGCTATCGCCATTGTTCTTTATCCGCATACCGCGACCGGTGTGCTCAGCTCCGCCAGCGGTCGTGTGATCAAGCGCAACGCCGCGCTTCTGCCTGCCTATAACTTGCTGCTGGCGCTCATCGCGCTGCTCGGCTTTGTCGCGCTCGCCGCAGGAATCCGTACAGCAAACTCATCGAGCGCAGTTCCGCTGCTCTTTATGCAGATGTTTCCTGAGTGGTTCTCCGGATTCAGCCTCGCCGCCATCGGCATCGGCGCGCTCGTTCCCGCTGCCATTATGTCGATCGCGTCGGCGAATCTGTTTACGCGCAATCTTTATGGTGAGCTCGTTCACCGCTCGATGACGCCAAAACAAGAGGCAACGCAGGCGAAGCTGGTCTCGCTTTTTATCAAGATCGGCGCTCTTATCTTCGTCCTTTTTGTGCGCGCGCAGTATGCCATTGAGCTGCAGTTATTAGGGGGCATCTGGATTGCCCAGCTCTTTCCTTCGGTTGTCTGTGGCCTCTTTACCCGCTGGTTCCATGGCCGGGCTCTTTTGTGGGGATGGCTCGCCGGCATGGCGACAGGAACGAGCATGGCTTTTGCTCGCGACTTGAAAAGCTCCATCTATCCATTGCATTTTGGCAGACATATCTGGACAGTCTATGCAGCCATTCCGGCCTTGTTCGCGAACCTGCTGGTCTCGATCGCCGTCACGCTGCTGCTCAACCGACTTGGCCATGAACGAGGCCGCGACGCAACCTTAGAAACGGACTATGAAGCCGAGTCAGCGTAGACCGATAAAGCTGCTACGATACAGCCGTGACTTCCGTATCGCCGTTTCCGGTTCTGAACAATACGCAGCATCCGCATGAAAACTTTGGCGCGTCACAAGAGTTAGAACGCAGGTTACGCTCCACAGTTCGGGGTGAGGTTCGCTTCGACTCGGGTTCACGCGCTCTATACGCTACCGACGCTTCCAATTATCGGCAGGTACCGCTCGGCCTGGTCATTCCCCGAGACGTTGCAGATGTGGAGGCGACCCTTGCCGCATGCCGCGAGCTTGGCGCACCTGTACTTCCACGCGGAGGCGGCACCAGTCTCTCGGGGCAATGCTGCAATGTCGCCGTGGTGCTCGACTTCTCGAAGTACATGCGATCCATCCACTGGCTTGATGCGAAAAGGAAGCTGGCGTATGTGGAACCCGGTATTGTGCTCGACCGCGTTCGCGAAGCCGCGGAGCAACATCACCTCACATTTGCGCCTGATCCGGCGACACATAGTCGCTGCACGTTGGGCGGCATGATCGGTAACAACTCCTGCGGCGTGCATGCGCTCATGGGTGGCAAGACGGTCGACAATATCCAGTCGCTCGATATCGCACTCTACGATGGAACGCGCTTGACTGTGGGCGCCACAACGGAAGAAGAACTCGGTGCCATCATCGCTGGCGGAGGAAGACGCGGGGAAATCTATGCTGGATTGCGGCGTATTCGCGATCAGTATTCTGATCTGGTGCGCAAGCGTTTTCCACGTATTCCGCGCCGCGTCTCCGGATACAATCTCGACGAGCTACTGCCTGAAAACGGATTCCACGTCGCGCGAGCGCTGGTCGGGAGTGAAGGCTCATGCGCTACGGTACTCGGCGCAACGCTCCATTTGAAAGACAGTCCACCCCATCGGCGATTGGTTGGACTGGGCTTTGCCGATCCATTCATCGCGGCTGACCATGTGCCACTTGTGCTCGAATACAAACCAATTGGGCTGGAAGGCTTCGATGGCATGCTCGTCGACTTTATGCGGCGCAAGCAACTTGCCGTAGACGATGTTTCCCTTCTGCCAGAAGGCCGCGGTCACCTGCTGGTCGAATTCGGAGGATGGTCGCCCGAGGACGCAGACGCGCAGATCGAAAGGTTTATGCAAGCCATATCGCAAGCGCCCGCCGCCGTTCGCCGTTATACGGCAACCGAAGCGCCGCGTGTGTGGCACGTGCGTGAATCCGCGCTTGGTTCGACTGTTTTTGTTCCCGGTGAACCGCACGGATGGGAGGGATGGGAAGACGCAGCCGTTCCTCCGGAAAAGCTTGGCTCCTACCTTCGTCAGCTTTTTAAGTTAATGAGCGAGTTCGGTTACCGCAGCCCCATGTATGGTCACTTCGGCGAGGGTTGCGTGCACATGCGCATCAATTTCGATCTCGAAAGCGAAAACGGGATCCGCAAATTCCGCGCTTTTCTCGATCTCGCGACGGATATTGTGCTGGCGCATGGTGGGTCGATCTCCGGCGAACATGGTGATGGCCAGGCACGCGCTGCGCTGCTACCCAAAATGTTTGGCCCGGAGCTGATGCGGGCTTTCCGCGAGTTCAAGTCTTTGTGGGACCCGCTCAATAAGATGAACCCTGGCAAGCTCATAGATCCGGTTTCCGTCTACGAGCCGCATGAAAATCTTCGCCTCGGCGCGGGCTATGAGTCAAAAAAAATCGACACTTACTTTCAATTCCCAGAGGACAAAGGTTCGTTTGCCGAGGCCACGCTGCGCTGCGTCGGCGTAGGCGCGTGCCGCAAACAGGGTCCCGGCACAATGTGCCCAAGCTACATGGCTACGCGGGAAGAGCAGCATTCCACGCGCGGCCGCGCGCATCTCCTCTGGGAGCTGCTCGAAGGCAATGTGCTCGATCATGACTGGAGCAATGAGCAGGTACGTGAGGCGCTGGATCTATGCCTTTCCTGCAAAGCATGCAAGAACGAATGCCCGGTGAATGTGGACGTTGCAACCTATAAGGCTGAGTTCCTGGCGCACTATCACGAGCAACATCGTCATCATCTGCGTGACTATGCCTTCGGTTTTATGGATCGCTGGGCTCATCTCGCATCGTCCATTCCGGGATTAACAACACGGCTTGCGAACCTGCCTCTTCAGATTCCAGGCATCCAGGGATTGATCAAGCAATCCCTGGGCATCGCACCACAGCGCAGGCTTCCGCAATTTGCGCCACGCAGTTATCAGCGCGGCATCACGCCAGATGGCACAACGGCACCTCAATCACCAGTACTCTTGTGGCCGGACACCTGGAACAACTACTACCATCCACATGTGCTGGAATCTGCGCAGCAAGTGCTTATGAATGCCGGGTTCACTCCCTATACGCCCAAGCAGCACGTCTGCTGCGGCCGTCCGCTATACGACTTCGGATTTCTTAAGCAGGCCCGCGCCTATCTAGAAAAGATATTGCAGGACTTTGCGCCGCAGATCGATGCCGGTACGGCATTTGTCTTTTTGGAGCCGAGTTGCGCCAGTGTCTTCCGCGACGAGCTGCTGAATTTCTTTCCGGCGGATTCACGCGCAAAAAGACTCAGCAAACAAACGCTGCTTCTCAGCGAATTCCTGGTGCGGCGTGCACCCGGCTATCAACCACCTGCGCGCACCGGACAGCGCATTGTCCTGCATGGGCACTGTCATCATAAATCGGTGATCAAGATGAAGGACGAGCTGACGATACTGAGCGCAACCGGCGCGCATGTGGACCTGCTCGACGCGGGCTGTTGCGGGATGGCCGGGCCCTTTGGTTTTGAAAAAGAAAAATACGAGGTGTCACAGGCTCTCGGTGAACGCGTGCTCTTGCCGGCAGCACGTCAGGCAGCCTCGGATACGTTGCTGGTCACAGATGGCTTCAGTTGCCGTGAGCAGGTCGCCCAAAATACGAATCGGCGCGCCCTGCATTTCGCCGAGGTTCTCAGTAATCGCCCTCAACCACATTCTTGAGCGGCTCCCCGCTGACGAATCGTTTGACCTGCTCAGCGACCAGGTCAAAGGCCCGCGGCATGTAAAGGGGGCTTGATCCCCCAACGTGCGGGGTGAGGAGCAGGTTCGGCGCGCTCCACAATGGATGCCCCTCCGGGAGTGGTTCTGGGTCCGTCACATCGAGCGCCGCGCGAATGCGCTCTTCTGTTAGCGCCTTCACCAAAGCATCTGTATCCACGACAGGACCGCGTGCGGCATTTACCAGCAAGGCTCCCTGCTTCATGCGAGCTATCGCGTCGGCATCTATCAAGTGCCGGGTTTCTGGTGTGAGCGGTACAATCAGCACGACGATGTCTGCTTGCGGCAGCAGTTCGAGTAACTTCTCTACCGGCTCAACTCCCGGACGCTCCGCGCGCGCCATACGAATGAATTGCACTCCAAATGGCGTCAAACGGTCTTCAATGGATCTACCAATCGATCCGTATCCGACAATCATTACCGTCTTGCCGGCCAGCTCTTCAATGAATACCGGCGGATAATGACGCTTATTTATTTTGTAGACTGAATCGTAGTTTGCTTCTGCCGCTTCGCGCGAAACCCACTTGCCTGCACGTTGAAGATCAAAATAAAAGGGGAGAAATTTCGTTGCCGCCAGAATGGCGGTTACGGCCCACTCTGAAGTGGCCACATTATGCGCGCCCTGAGCGTCGCACAAAATTGCACCCGGTGGTACAAATGCGCGCAGCCAGTCGACCCCGGCCTGCAGCGACTGTACCACTTTTACTCCGCGAAGATGGGGCGCAACAGGCTCGGCTGCCTGCTTAAACAGCGGAGCCACCCAGAAATCGATGTCTATGAGCGCAGACGGCTTCTGAGGCAGACTGTGGACTTCGACTTCCGCAGGTAGTTTTGCCAGTAAGGACTCGTCTGCCCAGTGCGGCACTCCTACTCTCACCATGTGAACACAGCTCCCTTATATCGATCCGTCAATGCTACTTATGCTAATCGAGACAGGAGCCAAACATGCGGAAGAACTACCGGGCATTCGCGCAGGTTGCAGCAAAGCCCGGTGTAAGCTTACTGCTTCTGGTGAAAGAGAGCGTTGTTGATGTCCGGCCAGAATTCCTTGAAGACAAATGTCATACCATCCAGAGTCACGTTTGTGAGCCAACGCTGACCTACCTTCGTCCATGTCTGATAAGTGCTTGGATAGTACGTGCTCGAAATGCCTGCGGCAGCACCTGCGCCTACGATCTCCGAAGAGTTGAATGTCTCATTTCCCGCGTCCGTGCGCGTAATCAATACGCGAGAGAATGCGTAGCCGGTCCGCTTGACCACACCGCCGCGGCCCAGTGTGTAATAGCGGGTATCATGCCCCAACGCCGATGGCAGAATGGCCTCGACCATGTAATTTTCGACAGTTTGATCTGCGAGCGTATGCCAGTAGTAGCGGCCATACCCTACAGCCCCCTGGCGGAATTCAGGATACGAATTCTGTGCCTGACCGACGCCCGCCAGAATGCCCACAAAAATGAATGCTGAATAATCAAAGCTGTCCTGCGTTGCGGTTACAAATTTCTCTTTTACTGATTGAGGTGGAAGCTTCTCGTCCACTGAAACGGCTCGGAAGTTCGGAATAATACCGAGAATGCGCTTCGTCTGCTTGCCTTGCATGCTGACGGGCTGGGGAGTTTGCGTACCCCCACTCTGGTCTGTGTTCTGCTGTGCCAGAGTAGCATCGGGCGCATTGGGAATGTTGTCATCTGACGCGATAGATTGCGCCCGTGCCATGCCCAGCGAACAAAGCGCAGTAAGGACAAATACAGAACATCGGGGAAGAAAATGTGATCGATGCATGTTGCTTAGACGACCAATCATGCCCACAAGGTGCAAAGAAAACAATGATTTGACGGCCCTTTCATCGTAAAAATTTTGCCAGGGCTTCCAGCCCGGCTTCAATCGCCGTTTTTGGCACTGAGTAGCCAAATCGCACATGCCCCTCGCCTTGAGCGCCAAAAACAACGCCGGGAATCGTGGCAACATGGGCCTTTTCCAGCAAGGTCGTCGCCGCCTTACGGCTGTCTTTACTGATTGTGCTGACGTTTGGCAATGCATAGAACGCGCCTTGCGGAAGCTCGCACTGTAATCCCAAATCATTTAATCCATTGACCAGCAGATCGCGCCTCTCGCGGTATTCTTCCCTGCGCTTGACGAGAAAATCATGCGGCGTGGCCAGCGCCTCGAGCGCAGCCCACTGCGATGGGGTTGAAACCCCATTTACAGAATAGAGCACCAGCTTGCGCAGCCCTGTCATGAACGGCTCCTTGGCTACCACGTAGCCAACGCGCCAGCCAGTCATTCCATAGCTCTTGGAGAATGTATACGTAGAAATCGTACGTTCAGCCATACCCGGAAGCGATGCCATGGACACGTGATCGCCTTCGTACACAAGATCTTCATATGCTTCATCGGCAATCACGATGAGGTTATGTTTCTTCGCGAACGCGGCGATTTCTTCGGCTTCTGCCCGGGAAAATACAGTGCCAGACGGATTTTGCGGCGTGTTGTAGTAAATGGCCTTGGTATGAGGTGTGGAAAATTGCTCCAGCGTTTTGGTGAATCCGTTTCGCCTCGCGCCTGCGGTGGGGACCAGCAGAGGCCGCGCCTGCGCTCCCGTCACCATGTCGCGAATCGGGGTCCAGTAGGGAGAAAACAGAAGCATATCGTCTCCCGGATCGAGCACGGCCTGAAACGCAGCGTAAAGCGCGTGTGCGCCGCCGGCTGTGATCAGAACATCATCGAATTTGACGTCAAGATGATTACGAGTTTTCAGCTTCTCGACCAGCGCCTCGCGCAGTGGGACGATCCCCGAAGAGGGCGCGTATTTTGTCTTGTTTTCGACCAGAGCGCGCACCATGGCGTATTTGATCGGCTCCGGCGTCTCGAAGAAAGGCTCACCACCGTGAAATGCATGCACCATCTGGCCGGCGTTCCGAAGTTCAATGACCTTATTGCGGATCTGAACAATATCGGAAAATCCGACTTCATCCAGACGTTTTGACACGCGCAGCACACTTTTCTTCGTGACCATTTCAGTTTCTCCAAACGGGGAAATCGGCTGGCGTGGGGCGACTCGGAGCAGCGCCAAACTCTCTAGCTTATCCGATCTTCGGCTTTCGGAGGGGTCGTCCGGCGTAATCACCTTAAAATGATATGCTGCGTTTTATGCGTCGTTCCGCTATCTGGCTGCTGCTCGCAGTTCTCTGGCTGATCATTGCCGTCGTAACTACACTGCGCCAGGGGTGGCAGCGGGCTTGGCTGCAGGCCATCATTTCGCTGCTGTTTTTTGGTTTAGCCATATATTTCCGCCGCAAAGAGGTAATCAGGTAGCGAGCGCGCCTGAGTAAATTGCCATGCCCGCGACGGCATCTACGCGCATCTGATGCAAAGCATCGATCTCTGCCTGTTCACGGATTCCCCCGGCAACAATCAATTGCCTCTCGGTCAGTTCGCGCAATTGTTGTGCAATGGCCATTGGAAATCCCTGCATCGTGCCCTCCGTGTCCACGTGTGTATAGAGAAACGCTCCGCAATAGGGATTAAGAGCAGCGACTGCATCCTGAGGAGCGAGTCCTGCCTGCTCCTTCCAGCCTTTGACGGCGACTTGCCCCTGCTTCGTGTCGATGCTTGCGACAAATTGCGCAGCCCCAATCTCTTCCCGAACGGCCTCTGCCAGAGCAACGTTTACTCTACCCGCGCCATCTTCACGACCGAACAGCGCCGACCCGAAAATAACACGCTTCGCGCCTGCACTGAGCAGTTGCTTCGCGCGTTCCACTGTTGCGATACCGCCGCCTACCTGGCAGGGAAGGCGACTCGCTATCTTCTCGATCAAGGCAGCATTGTTGCCCTGTCGCATGGCCGCATCGAGATCGATGAGCTGCACCATCGGGTAGGGCTCGAATCGTTTGATCCAATATTCGAAATCATCGAAAGCCAGCTTCAGCTTCTCACCTCGAACCAGTTGCACAATGCGGCCACCCATCAAATCAATGGAAGGAATCAGCATGGCAGCCTCACAGGAACACCTCGCTTCGCAATTTCTTCTTTCAGTGCCCGCACGTTGGCGATTCCGAAATGGAAGATGCTTGCGGCCAGCGCAGCATCGGCTTTGCCTTGCAACAATACATCCGCGAAATGATCGGCCGTGCCCGCGCCGCCGGAAGCAATGACCGGAATTTGCACGGCTTCACTCACCCGCGCCGTCAATTCGCAGTCGAAGCCTGCACGGGTTCCATCCGCATCCATCGACGTAAGCAGAATTTCTCCGGCGCCGCGTGCCTCGGCTTCCCGTGCCCATTCCAACACCTTGCGACCAGTCGGCTTGCGGCCTCCGCTCACGTAGACTTCGGCGTTTGCCACCGCATCGCCACCTTCCCTGGAGCGCCGCGCATCGATTGCGACGATTACAGCCTGCGCTCCGAATTTATTGCCGATCTCACCGATCAGCTCCGGCCTCGCAATGGCGGCCGAGTTGATGCTGACCTTGTCCGCCCCCGCATCAAAGACCGCAGCGGCGTCCTCCACCGCGCGAATGCCGCCGCCGACTGTGAACGGGACAAAGAGCTGCCTTGCCGTGCGTCTCACTGTATCGATCAGTGTTCCGCGTTCTTCATACGTTGCCGTGATATCCAGCAGCACAATTTCATCGGTGCCCGCTTCTGCGTGGCGGAGAGCGAGTTCCGCAGGGTCGCCGGCATCGACAATATCGATGAATTGCACACCTTTCACCACGCGCCCGGCATTGACATCGAGGCAGGCGATAATACGTTTGGTCAGCACGGCTAAAGTCTCACAAAATTCTCGAGAATCCGCAGGCCCAGGGACCCGGACTTCTCAGGATGAAATTGCACGCCCATCACGTTGTCACGCTCGACTGCCGCAGTAAAATGAGCGCCATAATTTGTAACCGCAACGGTTTCATTAACAACCGGCGCACGATACGAATGGGTATAGTAAACAAATTCCCCACTCGAAACGTTTTGCAGCAGACGCGAGGGCTTTACCTCAAGCGAGTTCCAGCCGACATGCGGCACCTTTAAACCGGCTGCAAAACATTCGCACCTTCCGCCGAATGCGCCCAGCCCCGATACGTCTTGTGACTCACTGCTTCCTTCAAAAAGCCACTGCAATCCGACGCAAATCCCCAGAAATGGAGCCCCCTGGTTTATGCGCTCTCGGATGGCCGCCTTCAATCCTCGCTCCTCGAGAAAAGCGGTCGCAGAAAAATGTCCGACTCCGGGAAGCACTAGTTTGTCTGATTTCGCGACTGCATCCGGATCGGACGTAGCTTCGGCAGGCGCTCCGACAGCAAGCAGCGCCTTCATTACCGAGGTAAGATTGCCCGCCTTGTAATCGATGACCGCGATCACAACAGTCCCTTTGTGCTGGGCAACATATCGTCCATTTGCCGATCTCGCGTGCAGGCAAAACGCAGCGCGCGCGCGAACGCCTTGAACAGTGCCTCTACCTTGTGATGGTTGGAACGGCCGTACATCGTCTTCAAATGAACATTCGCTCTTGCACCGCGTGCAAAGCCTTCAAAGAAATCATCGACCAGTTCAGACTGCAAATCGCCGACAAGCCTCGTCTTCACCTTTGTATCAATGACTGAAGACACGCGCCCGCTCAGGTCAATGGCGGCGATGCCGAGCGTTTCATCCATCGTCATCAAAAAATATCCGGCGCGCATAATGCCTTTCTTATCGCCCAGCGCGCGGTCAAAGGCTTCTCCCAGTGCGATGCCCACATCTTCTACGGTGTGGTGCTGATCAACATCGAGATCGCCTTTGCAGGCCAATTCAAGATCGAAGGCACCGTGGCGCGTAAAAAGCTCAAGCATATGATCGAGAAACCGTATGCCGGTACCGATCTTGTATTGTCCGGCGCCTTCAATTGTGAGGCGCAGACTTATCTGCGTCTCCGCCGTTTTCCGGTCGATTGCAGCCGAGCGCTTGCGAGTATCACTCTTAACCTTTGTCTGCTTAGATTTCATCGGGGCTCCATTGTATTTCCGTCAATGACTCTTCCAACGCTTTCATGCCGAGCACCGTGTGCTCCAGCGTTCCGATCGTGATGCGGACGCAGCCATTGCAGCCGGGATCGTTCGACCGGTCGCGCACCAGCACATTGCGCCAGCGCATGGCCAGCGCGAAGTTCTTGTGCTTTGGCCCGATCTTAGTCAGGATGAAGTTGGCTTCTGATGGCCAGTAAGGAACTCCGAGCCGCCGTAATGCTGCTGCGAACAACTCGCGCCCGCGCAGAACCTCATCCACATACCATTCCAGATACGCGTTATCCTCGAGCGCTGCAGGCAGGCATGTCAGCGCAAGGCCGTTAACACTATAAGGAGAAATCACACGGCGCATCCAGTGCATCTGTTTCTCGTGTGCCGCAAGCATCCCCAGACGAAGTCCAGCAAGACCATATGCCTTTGAGAAAGTACGCGTCACGACGAGGTTCGGCACGGTTCCAATCAGATCGATAACACTCTGCCCGTAAAAGTGGTAGTAAGCTTCATCCACCAGAACGATTGCATGGGGAGCACGCTCAATCACCTTTACAATCGATTCGCGAGTGACAACGCGTCCCGTCGGGCTATTTGGATTTGCGATGGCAATGAGTTTCGTTGCGGGGGTGATCTTATCGAGCAGCATTTCCAGCGGAAAGGAAAAGCCGTGCCCTGCCTGCACAGAGACGATCTTCGCCTCGGTCGATGAGCCGTACACCTCATACATCGAATATGTCGGCACGGGCAGGAGAAACTCATCGCCCTCATCGAGAAATGTCTGGCAGAGAACATGGATTGCCTCATCCACGCCATTGGTAAGGAGAACCTGCGAGGCGTCGAGATTGAGATGCGTCGCGACGATTTTTTCGATAGGTTCACGCTCGGGATACTTCGTAAGGTCGGCGCGAGAAATGTGTCCCAAAACTTCAAGAACCCTTGGCGAACAGGCAAAGGTGTTCTCGTTGAAATCAAGGCGTACGCCATCACGAGATCCAAGCGGCGGGTGATACTCCTTGGTGCGCAGAATCGTCGCACGCGGCTGGGGGCCTTCAGGCATGGCCACCTCGCACACGAATCGCTTCGGCATGGCCCTGCAATCCTTCTGCCTCGGCGAGAACAATCGCTGAAGCTCCCAGCCGCTTCATTCCCTGTTGCCGATATTTCTGTATAGTGATGATCTTGAAGAAGTCCGAGACGCTCAGGCCTCCGCGCACGCGTGCAAGACCGCCGGTAGGCAAGGTGTGATTCGGCCCGGAAATGTAGTCGCCCATGGGCTGCGCAGAGTAGCGGCCTATAAAGACCGATCCGGCATGCATCACCCACTCGAGATCGCTTTCCGCATCGACCGTCAGGTGTTCCGGAGCGAGGCGGTTCGTAATTCCGCGTGCTTCTGCAACTGTTTTTGTTACGAATATGATGCCGCTGCGCCGGATTGCCTCCCTGGCAATCGAGTTTTTGCTCACTCGCCGCTCTACTTCCGCGCTGACGTTTTCCGCGAGAGCAGTCTGGGTCGTAATAAAAACGGCGACCGTATCCGGATCATGCTCCGATTGCGCGACTAGATCGGCGGCAATGCATTCTGGATCGCCTGTTTCACTCGTAACGACAATCTCTGTCGGCCCGGCAAGCATGTCGATGGAGCAATCGAAAGCAACCAGTTTCTTGGCTGCGGTCACATAAGCATTGCCAGGGCCAACGATTTTATCGACGCGCGCGATGCTTTCCGTCCCATATGCCAGCGCGGCCACAGCCTGCGCACCGCCGATGCGGTAAAACTCTTTGATGCCGAGGAAGCCGGCGACGGCCAGCGTTTCAGGAGCAGGCCGTGGAGATACCACGACGATCCGCTTAACACCTGCAACCTGCGCTGGAATCACCGTCATCAGCATCGTAGACGGCAGCGGATATCGTCCGCTGGGAACATAGCAGCCAACGGATTCAAGCGGACGCACTTGCTGCCCGACCTTCAAACCGGCTACAGGCTCGAAGCTCCAATCCTTCGGCATCTGCCGCTGTGCGAAGCGACGGATATTTTTTGCTGCAGTTTGAACCGCTGCCCGGAAGGCAGGCGAAACCTCTCGCCATGCTTGCTTTATCTCGTCTTCAGAAATACGTAACGGTGTCTGTTCCGATATGCGGTCGAAGCGGGTGGCATAGCCGCGCAGAGCCGCGTCGCCACCCTTTCGCATGCCTTCGAGAATCCGCCGCGCAACCGGCACGGCACGCTCATCGACCGTGTTGCGGCGGCATTCCAACTGCGCGATCAACGCCTGCGCGGGCGTGCCGTCGCGCCCTGCCGTATGCAACACTTTCATTTAGAGAACCACCTTGCTAAGCGGATATTCGACGATGCCTGTGGCGGAGGCGGCCTTGAGTTTTGGAATCACATCGCGAACGACGCTTTCCTCCAGGATGGTATTGACTGCGACCCAGTTGGGATCGCTGAGCGCGGAGACAGTTGGCGAGTTCAGCGCCGGAAGCACGGAAAGCACAGCGGCAAGGTTCGCTTTCTGCACATTCAGCATCAGGCCAACCTGCCCTTGTGCGGCGATGGCTCCCTGCAGCATCAGGGCAAGGTTGTCGATCTTCTGTTTCTTCCAGGGGTCGTCGTAGCTCGCCGGATTGGCGATGAGGTGTGTCTCGCTTGCCATTACAGTATCGATGATGCGCAAACGATTGGCCTTTAACGAGCTGCCGGTTTCGGTCACTTCGACGATGGCATCGGCGAGCGTGGGAGGCTTGACTTCGGTTGCGCCCCAGCTGAACTCGACCTTGACGGGCACGTTTTTTTCAGCGAAATAACGCTTGGTTACTTCTACCAGCTCAGTTGCAATCGTTTTGTCGGCGAGGTCTTCTGCTTTTTGATACGGTGAGTCATCTGGCACTGCAAGCACCCAGCGAACACGCTGACGGCTCTGCTTCGCGTAGACGAGGCTGGTGATGCTCTTCACTTCGCGGCCACTCTCTACAACCCAGTCAATACCGGTAAGGCCTGCGTCGAGCGCACCGTGGTCGACATAACGAGCCATCTCCTGGGCACGAATTAGCGTGCACTCGATTTCGTTATCGTCGATCGAGGGAAAATACGAGCGGCCATTCGCATAGATATTCCAGCCTGCACGCTGGAAGAGCGCAATCGTCGCATCCTGCAAACTGCCCTTGGGAATGCCGAGCCTCAGCTTGTCGGCCATTAGCGCACCTCCGCTGCTGCATTGATTGCAACCGGTCGTGTGAAACAGCTCACAGTTCCTTCGTGGCATACCAGGCCGTCGCCTTCCACCTGCACGCGGTAAAGGACCGTGTCCTGGTCGCAATCGGTCGATGCTTCGATAATTCGTAGGCGATTGCCGCTGGTTTCGCCCTTCATCCACAGCTTCTGGCGCGTGCGGCTCCAGAAGGTTACAAATCCGGTTTCGAGTGTTTTTTGATAACTGGCTTCATTCTGGAAGCCGACCATAAGCACCTGCCCGGTCGAAGCGTCCTGCACAATCGCCGGTACCAGTCCGTCCATTTTTGCGAAATCAATGGCTATATTCGTCATTCCTCATCCTTTTGTCTTGTCCGGCTTAGCGTTTTCTGTGCAGGCGGCAAATGCAAAAAGCCCGCCTGCGCTTAGCGCATCGGCGGGCTTTTAGGTCCTTTGATTCTGGCTTTTACTCTAAGCCATAAGGATGCGCCGACACGCTCGTCACGTGAAGATGGTGATGATGACGATGGTGAAGGTGAATCTGCATCTAGGTTTGAAGTTACTTTGCTTCGGGAATGGTGTCAAGTCCCGGGGACGAGAGCTTCATTGGTTCGCGGCAAACCGTTTTGCAGACAGGAAATCAATAGGATGCCTGGAGCGTCCATCGATTGCCAGGTCGGCCAGCACTTCACCAAGAACGCTCGTGAACTTAAAGCCGTGTCCAGAAAACCCGCAGGCAATGGTGACCTGCGGGTAGTCCGGGTGCGGGGAGACGACAAAATCCTCATCGGGGGTCATGGTATACATGCAGGTGGAAGCACGGAGCAGTCGTCCATTCAGCTCTGGAATATAGGTGGCAAGCAGCTCGCGGATTTCACCAATATCGCTCGCCAGAATAGTTCTGTCGATCGATTCGGCCGTGCACACATCGCCGCCTGAATGAATCGCGGCTTTCACTCCTCCGTTTTGGCCATCCATCGAAGGAAAGCCGTAGAAGATTTTGTTAGAGGGCGTCTGCCAGATGTAAATCGGCAACTGAGCGGATGAAAAACGCTCTATATCCCGGGTCGGCTCAAACCACGCCATCACATGTCGCCGCACGTGCAAAGGCAACGCAGTCGCGTGGAGCAGGTCAGGTGCCCATGCGCCGGGAGCAAGCACGAGATGAGCTGCTTCGTAGGTTCCCCTCTGCGTAGCGACTCGAACGACGCCAGAAGTAGTCACCTGCCAGTCTGAGATCGGCTCTTCAAAATGCAATGCCGCGCCTCGCTGTAATGCAAGTTGAAGATGCGCAGCAACCGCGGCTTCCGGCCCCAAGCATCCTGCCTTCTTTTCGTAAACAGCCCAGTCATCAGCGCGTGGTTGTAGCGTGGGAAAGCGTCTGCACACTTCGGCCGCATCGAGTAATTCATAGGCGAGCCCATACTGCTGCGCGCTTAGCAGGCTGCCGCTCACCACGCCGCAATGCTCAGGGCCTAGAAATAATCCACCACCCGTAATGCGGAGCAGCTCCTTTGCGGTATCCCGCTCCAGCTGCTCCCACAGCTCATACGCGCGGAGAACCAGCGGCACATAGCCAGGATTTTCATGATATGCCTGGCGAATAATTCGCGAGCTTCCATGCGACGAGCCTCGGTCATGCGCTGCAGTGTAGCGCTCGAGTCCAAGCACCCGTTTTCCACGCGATGCCAGATGGCAGGCAGCAGCGCTGCCAACGCCTCCCAGACCAACTACGATTGCGTCGTATGTCTCCGTCATGGTGTTCTTTCAGATTATCTTGCGTCTTACAAGAAAAGAGCTTCGCGAATGCGTGATTCGTCTACGATGAAAACAACATCCATCCAAGGGAGGAACCTCTGTATGAGGCTTATGCAGCGGATGACTGCATTCTGTACGATTGCGGTTTTGGGAATTCTGTCGGGCGGCAGTGCGCATGCCAGCGACGCCGCGAAGACCATTGAAGGCAGGAATGGCATTGAATTGCCGGCACCTCCTGCAACTGCAACGGGTACGGTTACGGAGGACTTCCACGGGACGGAAATCAAAGATCCCTACCGTTGGCTGGAAGATGCTAAAAGCCCGCAGACGCGGGCGTGGATCGACTCGCAGATAAGGTACACGGAAGAGTATCTGTCACAGATCAAAATTCGCCAGCAGATTGTCGCCGACCTGACGAAACTGCAGCGTGTCGATGTCTATTCAGTACCCGCCGAATATGGCGGCAAGATATTCTTCGAGAAACGCCTGGCGGACGAAAATCAGTCTTCGATCTATGAGCGCGATGGCTGGAAGGGCACAGACACACGGCTGGTAGACGCGACAAAGCTCAGCGCGGACCAGAATACCTCCGTCAGCATTGACGACATTTCCCATGACGGCAAGCTCGTCGTGTACGGCATCCGGCAAGGTGGTGCGGATGAACAGTCGGTCCACATTCTGAATGTGGACACCAGGCAAGAGCTGGCAGACACCCTGCCGAGTGGCCGCTACTTCGGCATAAGCCTCAGCCCAGACCAGAAAGGCCTGTACTATGCGCGTTTCACGCATGAAGGGACCTGCGTCTATTACCACAAATTCGGTACTCCCACAGCGAGCGACAGCATGCTTTTCGGCAAGGAGTATCGCGGCGAAAAACTGGGCGAGATGGAACTCGTCGGCGTCGGCGTCACGGACAACGGCCACTATCTCATCATCACCATCAGTCGCGGTGTTCCAGCGACGCGGGAAGATATTCTCGTCAAGGATCTTCGCAAACCTGACAGCGAGATCGTGCCGCTGGTGTATGGACTAGAGGCTCGAACTTCCGCCGTCAATATCGGCGACCGCTTCTTTCTTTCGACCGACTACAAGGCTCCGAACAAGCGTATCGTCGAGACAAAACCGGGCGAATCGCCAGACGCGTGGAAGGTTGTCGTACCGGAAGGGAAGAATGTCATCGACGGCTTCAATATTGTCGGCGGCAAGCTCTTTGTTCGGCGGCTGCACGATGTGAAGACGGAGACCTCTATCTACTCTCAGGATGGTAGAGAGATTGGGCAGGTTCCGTATCCGGGCATTGGTTCCGGTTCCGACGTGATCGGCAAACCGGAACAGACGACCGGCTTCTATGTCTTCCAGTCGTTCATTCTTCCGCCTACGATTTATCGCTATGACACCCGCACGGGTAAATCCGACATCTTTTTCCAGCCTAAGGTTCCCTTCGACTCGTCGCAGTATGAAATCAAGCAGGTCTTCTACACTTCAAAGGATGGCACGCGTGTACCGATGTTCGTTGCCGGCAGGAAAGGTCTGAAGCAGGACGGCAGCGTGCGGCTCTTGATGACCGGCTATGGCGGCTTCCAGCTGCCGATGTTGCCGGCGTGGAATCCCGCATATGCATGGTGGATGGAGCAAGGCGGCTACTTCGCAGAACCGAATCTGCGCGGCGGAGATGAATACGGCGAGCCATGGCATAAAGCCGCAATGTTCGAAAAGAAACAGAATGTCTTCGATGACTGGTTTACGGCGGCGGAATATCTGATTCAGAACCGTTACACCACGCCGGAACGCTTTGCCATCCGCGGGCGCTCGAATGGCGGACTGCTGATGGGCGCCTCGATCACACAGCGTCCCGATCTATTCGGAGCCATCTGGTGCGGCTACCCGCTGCTCGATATGCTGCGTTACCAGCATTTCCTTTTCGGGCGGTTGTGGACGACAGAATACGGCAGTGCGGACAACGAAAAAGACTTCCCCTATCTTTTGAAATATTCGCCGTATCAGAATGTAAAACCAGGAACAAGATTCCCGGCGATCATGTTTTTTACCGGCGACAGCGATACGCGGGTCGATCCTCTGCATGCGCGCAAGATGACGGCGCGGGTACAGACGGCGAATGCCGGTGACCGGCCCATTCTCCTGCACTACAGCCTGAAGGGCGGACACAGCTCGGGTGTTTCCTTGTCGCAACTTGTGGACGATGAGGCCGACGAGTTGGCATTCCTCTGGAATGAGACCAGTGCGCCGTAGCATCCCTCCCCCCTCCTTGATCTTCGCCTCTTCCTATATTTTTTCAATACTTTAGCGGGGGATCATCCCCCGCTATCCCAATGATTCTGCTTGGGTTAAGTTGGTTCTAGTGTTTTCAATCACTTACGGGAGGGTCCTTTCCAGGGGGTGCAGGGTATAGGGCTCAGAAATGAAGAAACGCCCGCTTGCGCGGGCGTTTCTTTTGATTTCTTCTCTTATTTCTATTTTACCAGGCTCGGCGAAATAGTACGCCAAGTTTGGTTAGGATTTTTCTCTTTAGAATGTGCGATTTAGACGATCCCCGCAGAGTTAGGGCTTGACATCGGAGAGAGAGAATCCTCGCTTGGCTTGAACGAGTATAGGCTTTCCGTTGGTTGGGCAAACCCGGGCCTTGCTTGCGCAAGGCTTCGCACGAACCCTTCGACTTTGCTCAGGGCAGGCTAAAAGCGTGTTCGTGCGGGTCCTTCGACTTCCCCTTCACTTCGTTCAGGGTTCGCTCAGGATGACGGTGGCGGGATAGCAGATGAGTCGCTGCTTTCTGAAACGAAAAAGCCCCAGTAAAACTGGGGCTTTTTCGTTTGCCCCGGACGGCCAGTCCGCCGCCGGAGGCTTGTGGGTTAGTGTTTGCTGACCATGTCCATCACATCTTTGCGCAGTTCGAGACGGCTGGACTCGCGGGTATAGAACATGTGGCCGCCGGCGTATTCGTGAACTGCTACACGGGTGGTGTCCGTGCCCATAAGTGGCATTTGGTTCACGGTAAGAAGCGATCCCATGAAAGGGCAGGAGAGATCGTTCCAGCCGTGGGCGATAACGACGCGCATCTTGGGATCGGAAGCGACGGCCTGCCGCAGATCCTCGATTGAACCCTTGCGCAATTCGTCTCCGCCATCCCATAGACGATTCACGTCAAACGACAGCGCATTGTAGCGAGCATCGACCTTCCAGCCGACGGTGCGTGTCACAAAGTCGACCATTGCCGTGGTGGTGGGTGCGATGAGAGTCTCAAGCAACGGGTCGTTGGAACGTTGGTTGGGCGAGAATGGAAATGGATCGTATGAGGTGACATTCGAGTCGTAGACCGAACCGATTTTCCCCTGTTCGCGGAAGACCTCGCGCAGATAGGCTCCAGTTTCAAGACGGCCTCCGGAACGCGTTACAAATGCCGAGTCGAGGCCGGTCATTTCGGTCACATGTTTGACGATGCGCTGGGTGGCTTCGGGATCGGTACGGCCCTTGAACAAGTCCGACGCGTATTCGCCGAAGGTGTAGGAAATCACCTCGGACATGGCCTCCGGGGTGAGTTTATTCTCGCGCTCGAGATGGGCGGCAGTGATCGATGGCAGCGTCACCATCCAGGGAATCGGCGAGACGTCTCCGTTTTCTTCAATCGTTGGGTTGAGGTATGGGGAGACGAGAACGACCCCGTTCATGGCCACGCCAAGCTGCGATTGGAGATAGTGCGTGATACGGGGGCCGCGAAAGCCGCCGTAGCTTTCTCCGACCAGGTACTTGCGGGAACTGAGACGGTTATTTCTAACGAGCCAATCGTAGACAACGCGGGAGAGATATTCGATGTCGGGCTGCGTACTGTAGAAAAGCTTCTTGGCATCGGCTTCCGGAACTGAGGCACGGCTGAATCCAGTGCCGATGGGATCGATGAAGACCAGATCGGTGAAGTCGAGCCATGTGCCCGGATTATCATGAAGCGTGGGTGGGTCGGAGGGGCTGGCTCCTGCATTGCCGACCTGCAGGTTCCTGGGGCCGATGGCTCCGAAATTAAGATAGACCGACGACGCGCCCGGGCCGCCGTTAAAAGCAAACGTAACAGGGCGATCGCTGCCCTCGACCGTATAGGCCGTGAAGACGACCTGACCGGCCTCCTTGCCTTCCTTATCGCGAACAGGCAATGTTCCTACAGTTACGGTGTAGCGCAGGGTCTTGCCATCAAGCTGGATACTCTGCTGAACATGTGCATCGGCGGGAAGCGGCGGAAGTCCTGCTCGCTCCGCGCCTTTGTCGGCTGCGGGCTTGTCTGTTTTGTCAGCAGGCTTGTCGGCCTGCGCCGAAGCGGGAAGGCAAGGAAACGTGAGAAGGCAAAGGGCAGACAGAGCCAGTATAAAGCTGCTGCCAGCGTGTCGAATCTTGTGAAAGTCCATGTGAAATACGATACATGGCAGGCGATGTGAGACGCACAGTGCGCATCGCCGAAGCGCCCATTTTATGGGCATGAATCGTTTGCAGCGAGGCTACAGCCTCGTAAAAAATGTACTGTGACGGACTTCCTGTTCAAGCGATTTTGATGTGACCACATTCGAAAACCAGCAATAAACTATCTTGCGTATAGCCCATGGATCATCACAATTTACTGCTTCGTATCGAGCGGATGTTTTGATTTTTCGAAGAACTCATTTTGCAACTGAAGGCTGGTCTGATCGGCCTTGATCATGCGAATCGCATCCGCAAGAGCGCTGACATACGCCTTCATGTCGGCTTCGCCGAGTTCAAGGGTGGCTGCGCTCCCGTCGCCCGAGTAGTGATTCGGGAAACGGGCGTACCACCAAATGCCGGTATAGACGTCTTGAGGCAAATGCAGACGGGCCTGGTCGGCGCCTGACTCCTGCGCGGCGCGGTCCTGATGGACGAGGTCGGGCCGCGCGACCATGGTGTGTGCGGTCTCAGACTCACCGGCATGCATATCGACTTTGGAATGTTCAGCCGGACGTCCGGGATACCTTGGGTGCCAGCGATAGACATAAACGACATAATCATGCGGAGTTTGCAGCTGCGACTGCGCGAAATAAGGGAGAAGATCCTCGTTACCGCCGTGACCATTAACGATGATGATCTTCTTGCAGCCGTTCCGGCTCATTTCGTCGGTGGTTTCCTGCAACAGATCAAGCTGCATGTGCATGCTGTAGGAAACCGTTCCGGGTTCATGCCTCGCCTCAGCGATCTGGCCGAAATAATAAGCAGGAAAAATGACGGCATATTCGTCTGCGGCGGCATGTTCGGTGGCATAGCGAACGTTGATCAGGTCTGTGCCGAGGGGCAGATGCGGGCCGTGCTTCTCGATAATGCCAAAGGGCAGCAGGCAAACGCCTTGAGACTTGGAGATGGCGGTGATAAAGTCCGGACCCGTCAGCTCTTCCCATTTTGGCGAAAGCTTAGCGTCTGTTTGGGCAAGGCCTGCAATGGATGCAGCCATGAGCAGCACAAGGGCCGGATATCTCATCTTCAAAACGATTTCTCCTCATAGTTCCTGGAAAACCATCATATAAGGGAAGCAATCAGATTTTCATGATGCCGATGGATGAATTTGAGCAGCATCTGGAATCTAAAGGGATACAGACTAAAATTCTGCAAGGAGTTTTTACCGTGTCACATACGCCAGAAGAGATTGAGAAGTTGAAGCATGCTCCCGCAGTGCCGGGAGTCGAGGACATTTTTCTGCAACGCTGGAGTCCTCGCGCCTTTGCCGATAAAGATGTCTCCTCCGATGATCTGAAGAAGATTTTCGAGGCCGCGCGGTGGGCAGCGTCTTCGTATAATGAGCAACCCTGGCGCTTCTTTCTTGGCCGGCGCGGCGATGCGACGTATCAGAAGATTTTCGATGCACTGGTGGAGTTCAATCAGGGTTGGGCGAAGAGCGCGCCCGTGCTGATCCTATCCATTGCCAGCAAAAAGTTCTCGCAGAGTGGCAGTCCGAACTACCATGCGCTGCATGATACGGGTGCGGCTACGGCAAATCTTGCGCTGCAAGCGACAGCGCTTGGGCTGCACACGCATTCGATGGCAGGTTACGATCATGGCAAGGCACGAAGGGCCTTCGATGTCTCGGCAGATTACGATATGGGGGCGGTGACCGCACTGGGCTATTTTGGGGATCCAGCGCAGCTGCACGATCAACTGCGCTCCAACGAGGGAGCTCCACGGCAGAGAAGACCGCTCAGCGAATTCGTCTTAGCAAATTGGGATAAACCGGCACTGTGAGCTGCGCAGAACGCTATCCGCCTTTCCACGCAGGTTTGTCAGGACAGCGTTCGAGCCTACTGCACTTGCGCGTCGAACGTAGCCGTTTCGACAGCGATGCCGTGTTTCATTTGTACAAAAATGCGGTAATTGCCAGACGTCGGGAAGCCGTAGGGAAAACTGACAGTATTGGGGATGGTCTCTGTGCTGCCGCTCATGTCCATCCCCGGCATGTCTTTCATCTCGTTAGCACGATTGCCGACCGGATTTTGCGATTGCGCCATCATAAGCGCGGCCATAGAAACCGAGCCTGATGGATGGATATGCGCAAAGACGGTGCCGTCCGTTTTTACGAAGGCGGCATGGCCCACCATGCCCATATACAGCCCCATATCTTTCGGCGGCTGGCCTTCCGCGTCGACCAGCGTAAAGGTGAAATCTTCCGGAGTCTTCGCAGTCAGCGTAGCAGGACGTTTCCAGACCATCGTGTATCCATCGGGAAGCTTGTAGCTGGTGTTCGTTTCCGTACCACCGCCATTCCATTTGACTGCAGCTGCAGTGCCTTCTGCATCGTCTCCGGTAAGGTCACGGCCATGCATATAAGGCACCGTGATGGATGTGACCAGCGTTTCAGGAAAACCGTTCGCGTGGACAACGTCGGCGTAGAGTTTATAGGTTCCGGCAGCCATGGATGGCAGCGCAAGATGGAAGTCTCCGGTTCCGACCTGATCGGGATGCAGATGGTAGACCACGTCCATTCCGGGCCAGCGGATGGCGTAGAGATGCATGATGTGGTTGTGATCGGGAACAAAGTCATCGAGTTTGCGAGCACGCACCCATCCGGGGTCGACCATTTTTAAATCGAGAATATTGCCTGGCTGCATGGTCGCATGCAACTGCAACGGCTTATAGATATAGGAAGCGTAGTCGGCAGCGTCGGCATTCCACCATTTACCACCCAGGATGATGCCTGCGACCAGAATGACAAATGCAACTGTCATGGCTACATAGGCGCGTCTGCGATTTGCCGGGGATGCGGGTTGCCCCGGAGGCAGTTGCGCATCGCGCGCCGCAGCGCCTACGATTCCGACCATGCCGAGAACCAGGATGGCGCCGAGAATGGCCAGCATGAGCCCCATGCCTGTCTGCATTTTCCGCGTGCCGTTGGCGGTCGCCGGAACCGGGATGGAAAGCACGCCCTGGCCCTGATTCCCGCTCGCTACAAAGCGGATTTGCCATGAACCTGTGGCCATGATCCAAAGATGGCCGGTAAAGAACTGTGCATCTTTTGACGGCCTGGTCATGGCGTCGGCAACGGGAGGGTGCTTCGACGCATCCCCCGTGAGAAGCATCGGCGTAATCGTGATGTTCTCGATGCCGGGGGTATCGGAGCGAACTTCGATTTCTGCAACACCGGGAATCACCAGAGGCGGGCGAATCACCACGAACAATTTGTACGGACCAGCGTAGCCTTCGGCATACACGTCCGGGCTGCCTACGTGCGCATTCGCAGGCAGCGCAGAGAGAAGAAAAAGAAAGCTGGCGAGCCAGCACAGCGATTTTAGCCGGAGCATCAGCGCCGTACCTTTCGCATCCACTTCCCCAGTGCAAGACCGACCCATGTGCTCAGCATCGCATAAAGCATCGCAAGCAAAAGGCCCTTCCATAGAACGAGGCCGCGTTCCGGATTGACAAACTGACGCATCGCGACGTGCGACCAGGATGGCGTCCCATAATCCAGATAGCCAGCTCCGAAAAAGCGGTTCTTGGCGGCAGGGGTCATCAGAAAACTGGCGAAAGGCCACTCTGCGGCTACGAGAGCTAAAACAAAGATCGGACCGGCAACGAGCGCGATCCACCATGATTTCCATGTCTGCGTTTTTTGCAGGATCAGGTCCATGAAAAACGCCGGGACAATCAGCAACAGCGGAAAGAGCGGGGGAATGAACTGATGCACAGGCTGGTAAACCGGGCCAAGCTTCGGCTCAGCGGGAAAAAGCGGCAGGATGAGGACCAATCCGATAAGAAAAAGAGTGTAAAAGGCAGTCGACAACGTCGCCGCCCACCGGTGGCGTGAACACTCCCACAGCAGAGCAAAGTAGGTTGGCACGCCGATGGCTACGGCGATGTATGCCCCTGAGGAATGCAGATGGATGTCCCAGGTGTACTCCATGCGGAAGAACATGGTCAGCACCATCATCAATCCGCCGATGTAGAGCAAAAGCCGTTGCAGCTTCTTAAATAGAGCGCCGTCGGCCCGGTTCATGGCGGCGGCGATGAGAAAAAACGAGCCGATATCAACCGCGAAAATGCCGAGCATCAGTAACGTGTGCGGAGGACTGATGATCTTCACATCCAGTCCGTAGGAATTATGCCACCAGTTATCAAAGGGGGCAGAGGTGAGCATGGCCACACCGCCCCATGCGGCAAGAAAGGCACCCAGCGGCGCACGGAACCCGAAGACGCCGACCGAGGATGCGACAAATTCACGCGGACGACGAAAGGTCGTGTTGAGGATGAGGTAGCCGCAGCAGATACCTGCCAGAATTCCACAGGCATAAATCGCCATGTGCGCCGGCGTCCAGAATGTGTCGCGTCCGATCGAGCGATGCCACGATACATCCCAGTGGGCGCCAATGGTGACCGAGGTCACGGCCAGGGCGGCGCACCAGAGGTACCAGGGTACATTCTGATTGCTGCCTTCTGGAGCGGCAAATGCAGAATTTACTGTCGTTGTAGCGGCCATAGATTTTTATCGAAACACACCGTTTCTGCGCTCAGAATATCCCAATGCGCATGGATTTTGCGTCAAATTGATATCCATAAAAGGAGTTCGATTTGACAAAACTAAACTAAACCGTTCAGTATTATTACTGTACAGGAAGGCTTTCAATGATCCGTGTCGACAATCTGGTGAAGACATTCGGCGACTTTACCGCCGTGCGCGGTATTTCCTTCGATGTCCAGCAAGGCGAAATCTTCGCGTTTCTCGGCCCGAATGGCGCGGGGAAAACAACCACCATCAAGATGCTGACGACGCTGTTGAAGCCGACGAGCGGAACGATTGAATTGGACGGCTTGAATCCGATGCTGAAGCAGAAAGAAGCGCGCCAGCGATTCGGTATTGTTTTTCAAGATCCCAGTCTCGACGGCGAGCAGACGGCATACGAAAATATGGAGCTGCACGGTGTTCTCTATCATGTGCCGCGCAAGGTGCGCACCGAACGAATCGAAAATCTGCTGAGAATCTTCGAGCTGTGGGATCGGCGCGATGACTATGTAAAGCAGTTTTCCGGCGGAATGAAGCGCCGTCTTGAGATTGCTCGCGGCTTTCTGCACACGCCTAAGATTCTGTTTCTCGACGAACCGACGCTGGGACTCGATCCGCAGAGCCGAAACCAGCTTTGGACGCATGTAAAGCGGCTGAACGAGACGGAGAAGACGACCGTTTTTCTTACCACGCATTACATGGACGAAGCGGACCGTGTGGCGCATCGGATTGCGATTATCGATCATGGGCAGATCATTGCGCAGGGAACCTCGGCCGAGTTGAAGGCGAGCACGAACAGCGATTCGCTCGAAGACGCGTTTCTGACACTCACCGGAGAATCGATACGCGACGAGAGTGCCAACTCTGCCGACCAGATGCGCCAGATGGCGAAGATGTGGAGGAGGTAGAGGATGAGCGCGATTTATATACTTTGGCTACGTGAACTGAAGCGCTACATGCGTTCACGCGTGCAGATGATCGCTTCGCTTGGCCAACCTGTACTATACCTGCTGGCGCTGGGCTTCGGACTTGGCCCGGTCTTTCAGCGCGCCGGAAATGGAAGCTACGTGCAGTTCATCGCTCCCGGCGTGATCGGCATGTCGATTCTGTTCATGTGCGTATTTTCCGGCATCTCGATTCTATGGGACCGGCAGTTTGGATTTCTAAAAGAGACATTGGTGGCTCCGGTGCCACGCATGTCGATTATGCTGGGGCGCACGCTAGGATCGGCCACGGTAGCCACGATTCAGGGTCTGCTGGTCTTCATCGTTTGTCTGATTGCAGGCTTCCGCCCGCATAGCTGGGCTGCCTTTCCAATGGCATTCATCTTCATGGCCATGGTGGCGATTACCTTTGCCGCGCTGGGGACTGCGTTCGGATCGATCATCAAGGACATGCAGGGTTTTCCCATCATCATGAATTTCATGGTGCTGCCCATGTTCTTTTTGTCGGGCGCGTTGTACCCGCTCTCGCATCTGCCTGCAGTGCTCACGTTCATTACGCGCATCGATCCATTGACGTATGGTATCGATGGTCTTCGGGGCTCGCTGATCGGCACATGGCATTTCAACTTCACATTGGATATCGCCATCATGAGTGTGATTGCGGCTGGATTTCTCAGCCTGGGCGCATATCTATTCTCAAAGATTCAGATATAAGGAAATGGCAAGAACAAGAAGCGCGACCGCACACCGTGATGTATTAGAGGCTGCTCTCAATCTCTTTGCCGAGCGCGGCATCGATGCGACGAGCATGGATGCGATTGCCGAAGCCTCGGGCGTAAGCAAGGCAACGATTTACAAGCATTGGCGTGACAAGGACGAGCTGTGTCTGGAAGTGCTGGGGTATCTGCACGGTGTGGACGAAGAGCCACCTGTATTTGATTCTGGCGATCTGCGCGCTGACCTGATTGCGCAGTTAAATTATCAGCCGGCGGCGCATCGCAGGGAAATGAAAGAACGCATCATGCCATACATGATGGCGTATTCGGCCCGCAACCGTGCGTTTATGGAGCAGTGGCGGGCAAGAGTGCTGGAGAAGCCGCGCGCACAACTGCGCGATATGTTGAAACGGGGCATACAGCGCGGCAAGCTGATAAAGTCTCTCGATTCCGATGTCGGCATCGCCTTGCTCATTGGCCCGATGCTTTACCGGCATGTGTTTTTGAGCCGCTTCGGAGGGAAACTGCCTGCCGACCTGGCAACTCATGTGGCAGACGCGTTCATCGCTGCATTTGGCCTGAAGCCGGCCAGAAAGCCGGCTTCCCGGACCTGAACGACAACGCTACTGCACCTGCCCCATATACACGCCGAACGGCGGCAACTGGACGCTATCAAGGGACGAAGGATCGCTTGATCCCGGAGTCTTCATCAGCGTTTTCGCCTGCTTGCTGGTGATGCCCTGCGCGGAAAGATTGAAGCTCACCTTCTGCGGCTGTGCGGTAAAGTTGCAGGCAACGACGACGGCCGGTTGCCCCGGCGCCAGGCGCAGCCACGAAAGCACGTTGTTGTCATTCGTATTCAGCATGATGTTCTTGCCATCGTGCAAAGCTGGTATGGAGCGACGGAATTCGATGAGCTGTTTGTACCAGTTCAACATCGAGTTGAAATCCATCACCTGGTTCTTCACGTTGACGGTGCGGTAGCTCGGGGGAATCGGGAGCCACGGCGTCACGTTCGGCCCGGTAAAGCCGGCATTCGGGCTGTCGTCCCACTGCATGGGCGTGCGCGTGCCGTCACGGCCTTTATTCTTCGGCCAGCCGGTTATGCCCACCGGATCCTTCACATCTTCCTTGCGCGTGGGTGGGGTAGTAACCATGCCGATCTCATCCCCGTAATAGAAAAGCGCCGTGCCGCGTGTCGCAAAGAGGACGGTGGCAATAACTCGGCCGATGTCCTGATTATGTACTCCATCGCCGTAGCGGTCCCAGCGCGGGTTATCGTGATTGTCAAAGACAATCAGCGGCTCATTGCCGCCTACGTCATTCTGCACTTCATCGATGCGCTGGCGGAAGAGGCTCGCGTCAAGCTTGTTGATGAAGCCGATCTGCATGTCCATGGGCAGTTGCAGCTCGTCATTCTTCTCCCCGTACATTTTTTTCAGATCGCTGATGCTCTTCAGATAGGTCTCGCCCATCAGAACGATATTGCGGCCCTTATAGCTGTCCGCAACCTGCCGCAGTTCGCGCAAAACATCATGCACTTGGGGTAGGTTATTCGTCATTGCGTCGTCAAGGGACTCATCGCCGAACTCATTGATGACAGGCTTGCCGCTCGCGTCCTTAATTGTGGCGTCATCGCGCCACTGCGGATCTTCAAAGAGCGTGGTGATGGCGTCAAGACGGAAGCCGGCGACCCCGCGGTTGATCCAGAAACGCACAACGTCATACATAGCTTTGCGTACCTGGGGATTGTCCCAGTTAAGGTCCGGCTGCTGAATGTAGAACTTGTGGTAATAGTACTGGTTCGTTTTTGGGTCGAACTGCCACGCCGAGTGCCCAAAATCAGACTGCCAGTTGTTGGGCGGCTGGCCCGGCCCCTTGCCGTCGCGCCACACATACCAGTCGCGTTTGGGATCGGTCTTTGAACTGCGCGAGGCGATGAACCATGGATGCTTGTCTGATGTATGGTTCAGAACCAGATCCATCATGATGCGAATGTTGCGCTTCTTGGCTTCGGCCACGAGACGATCGAAGTCTTTCAGCGTCCCGTATTGCGGATCGATGGCCACGTAGTTTGAGATGTCGTAGCCAAAATCAACCTGCGGCGACGGATAGATGGGAGAGAGCCAGATCGCGTCGACACCCAGCGTTTTCAGGTAATCCAGACGCTTGGTGATCCCGTTCAGATCGCCGATACCGTCGTCATTGGTGTCTTGAAAGCTGCGCGGATAAATTTCGTAAATGACCGCCCCTTTCCACCATGGTTGCGCTGTTGATGTTGTCGCATCCTGATGGGTGTTGGCGGTCTGTGCCCAAAGGCAACTACTGAGCGCCAGGGCGCCAAGCGCGCCGAGGCTTTTTATCCAGATACTCTTCATATATGTCTCTCCCAGGAAAAGTGATTGCCGCACGCTGTCATTCTTTGCTGCGATGACATTTCACCTTCCAGAGAAGCTAACACATTGAAGGGCACGCTCGCTCAGCGCTGCATCCTCGCGAGCATTCATCTAAGCCAATTAATTCTTGTTCTCGTCGTGCGCACTCTTGTCGTCCCCGTCTTTATGCTTGAAATCGAGGCCGAATTTCGGCTCAGAGCGAGTGCCGGTTACTTTGATAGGAACCTCGGTTCCGGCTCCGTGCTTGGAGAAAAACGGATCGACAGGCTTTAACAAAACGGACTTCCAGCCCGTCATCATCTGCGAAACCCTGGCATCCATGCGGGCCGTCCCATGGAAGTCGAACTGATTTCCATCGAGACTGTAAACACCGGTCAAATGAATGTTCGCCCCTGGCAGCTGATATTCAAGCGCGGAAAAGGTCAGCTTGCTGTCGCGAAGTTCAAATGTACCTCGCATATCAGACTGGATCGGGAGCGGATCCTGCGCATTGATCTTCTTAGCTTCTCCTGCCTTACCCTGACTGCGAAGGCTTAACTCATCCACCTTTGCCTGCACTTTGTCATTCGAAAAGGTCGCGTCAAGCACCTGAAAGGTTCCCTTCAAACGCATTTTTTGAGTCACAGAAACTTTGCCTGGAGGAAGCTCGAGCTTGGTTTTGAGTTGCAACGCTCCGTTCATGATGGGCGGTATTGTCTTCACGCCGAGCCGCAGCATGTCTTCGATACGGCCTGGCTTTACCACCACATCCAGCGCAATATCGTGACCTTGTCCGCGGACGAGCACTACCTTTCCTGTCGCTACGATATGCGAATTGCCAAGATGGGCGTCGACCGGTTGAAGATAAGTATCGCCGTCCGTGCCATCCACGATGGCGTGGAATTTTGTGTGCAGAGGCATAGGGTGAGCGCCTGTATCGACCTGGAAATCCGGTGTATCCGTCTCTCCATCCACCACGATATGGTTCAAAGCTCCCGCGTATTTCCCCTCGGACGATAGGATACCGCCAATGCCTTTCAACGAATCCAGATCGGCGTGACTAAAACTGTATTGTCCATCGACCGGCGTATCTCCCGGGCTCTCCACATTGAAGGGGCCAAAGTGTCCTGTTGAGTCGATGTCACCTACAGGTTTGGGATTCGTGAGGATAGCGTGAAACGCCAAAGGCTGGCCCGCGCCCACTGATGTCAGCTTTAGATCGCTGATGTCCCATTCAAGCGGGACTTTGTCTGGATTGCGTGTCTGGAGCACCAGACTGGCGTTCTTCACAAGCATTTTGTCGACGTAAATCTGAATCTTGCCGTTCCCATGCCCCTGCTCTAACTTCGGGATGTTGTGGCGATCATCTTTTGGAGGCATATTCAGCGAGAGACCTTCCAGGTTTACCTGCCCGATGTGCATTGGCGTGCGCAGCAGGGATCTCCACCCGGTTTTGAAAGAAAATTTTTGCACTCCAAACAACGGGGCTTGCATGTCTAGATTGTTGGGATACAGGCGTAGATCTCCGCCGGTTACCTCAAGTCCATCCAGAACGTACACGTGAAAATGGCCAAGTTCCACCCGGCTGTCGAAGCGCGTACTGAGAGTCTCAATCACACGCCCTCGCAAAATCGGCTCGGCACGACGCAACAGGATGCGCACCGCGATGATGCTTACTGCCGCCGCAATGAAAAAAACCACAGCTATCCATAGCAAGATGCGTTGCGAGCGGCTATGCTTTCTTGTTGTTCCCACAGGACTTTCAGAAGACGATCGGTCGTGCACGCTTAGGGCCTTTCAATACCTTACGGAGCTCTATGAACTTAGAGGCAAATTCTAACTCGTACGTTGGTTCAAAAAGTAATCGATCTGGGTTGAAGCACGTATATCGTGTCCTGGCATGTCTGGTCCTGTGCCAATGCATGGCGTTAGGGCAGGCGACGTCTGCGGCCAATCCTCCATCTGCGCCGGCCGCAACAAACATTGATAGTTACATACACGAGGCATGGAGCACGCTTTCACGCTCCATGACGGACTGCAATTCACTCATAGATACGAAGCTTAAAACGGCTCCGGTGCTGTATCTTCCTCAGGAAATTGCGGAACCACCCGAGGTTGCCGCTCTGCAATCGCATTGCAACGTCGATATTGAGCGCCTTCCTCGCCGTATCACGCGCATCGGTGATATCGATCCGAGGTCGCTTCAAACTGAAGGGCTACTCTATTTGCCGAACAAGTACATCGTTCCCGGCGGCCGCTTCAACGAGATGTATGGCTGGGACAGTTACTTTATCCTGCTCGGCCTGCTCCACGACGGCCACATCGATACCGCTCGCGGCATGGTGGAGAATTTCTTCTTCGAGATCGAGCACTATGGAAGCATTCTCAACGCGAACCGCACGTACTACCTGACTCGCTCCCAGCCTCCCTTCCTTTCTTCGATGATCCGCGATGTATACGAGGCTCAACATTCTGCGAATGCAAGCGAACAAAAACAAGCAGATGCATGGCTCGCCAAAGCCTATGGCTATGCCGTGCGCGATCACAATCTCTGGCTCAGCGATTTTCATCGCGCGGGCGATACGGGTCTGGCGCGCTACTTCGACCTCGGCGAAGGTCCCGTTCCGGAACAAGAAGACGATACGACTTACTACTCGGATGTCATTCGCTGGCTGCTGGCGCATCCTGACGTGCACACAGATTATCTGGTGAAAGCACCGGACCAGCCCGATGCAGACGAACAGGCCAAACTCGCCACGTTGAGCTGCGACCCGCGTGTTTCCAAAGTATGCGCGCGGGCTCATGTTGATGGCCACTGGCTCTCTGCGGACTTTTATCGCGGTGACCGTGCCATGCGCGAATCCGGCTATGACCCGAGCTTTCGTTTCGGGCCATTCAGCGGATCGACACACCATTACGCGCCCGTCTGCCTGAATAGTCTTCTCTACAAATATGAGCGCGACTTGGAGTGGATGGCTACCAAACTCGATAAGCAATCCGAAGCAAAGCAGTGGAATGAGCAGGCTGAGGCGCGCAAGGCCGCGATCAACAAGTATCTATGGAATGCTGCCGAGGGCATGTACTTCGATTACAACTATGTGCAACAAAAACAGTCGACGTATCGCTATCTGACGACCTTCTATCCGTTATGGGCTGGCCATGCCGACGAGCAGCAAACGAAAGGCCTGGTCCAGGCGCTCCATTGGTTCGAACAGCAGGGTGGTTTGGCAATGAGCACGACTGAATCCGGCACGCAGTGGGATCTGCCGTACGGCTGGGCTCCGCCTTCATGGATTGCCATTGCCGGCATGCAGAAGGCAGGTGACATACGGGATGCGCGCCGCATCTCGGAAAAATTCAGCCATACCATCGCAACCAACTTCGATCGCGACCATACCATCCGAGAGAAATACGACGTGGTCCATGGGTCTTCTGAATTGAATGTTACAACCGGTTATAAGACGAATGTCGTAGGTTTCGGCTGGACAAATGCAGCTTATCTGAAAATGCAGCAGTTGCTCGCTGACACTGGAGGCAAGCAGTGAGCGTCGGACAAAAGCTCATCGTTGGCCTTGGTGAGTTGCTCTGGGACTTGCTTCCTGGCGGGAAACAATTAGGTGGAGCACCCGCAAATTTCACGGTGATGTCCGCGCGTCTTGGAAACGATGCCGTCATCGCCAGCCGTACCGGCTCTGACCTGCTAGGCAAAGAAGCGCAGGCATATCTCGCCCCACTGCCTGCCGACGCAACTTACTTACAGCTCGATCCCGAACATGCAACGGGCACCGTGTCCGTGTCGCTGCGCGACGGTCAGCCGGAGTATGTGATCCACCAGCCGGTAGCCTGGGACTTCATGCAATGGACGCCGGAATGGCAGGCTTTAGCGGATCGCGCCGACGCTGTCTGCTTTGGCACGCTGGCGCAGCGGGACCCTGTCTCACGCGCGACAATTCATTCCTTCCTGGCGGCTACATCTGATGCCTGCCTGCGCGTCTTTGATGTGAATCTGCGCGAACCGTTCTATGACGCGCATGTCCTTGAGAGTTCGCTGCAACGGGCTACACTACTGAAGCTGAATGAAATTGAGATGCCGGTCGTCTTATCCCTGCTCAGCCTCGTGGAAAACTCCGGCGCGGACGAGGAGTCGCTTCTAAAAGGAGCGCGTATGCTGCTCGACCGCTTTCCTCTGCTGCTGGTCTGCATCACGATGGGATCGCAGGGCAGCCTGCTGGTCACACGAGATGCGCATCACCGCCATCATGGCACCCCAACGAAGGTGGCCGACACAGTGGGCGCGGGGGATGCCTTCACGGCTGCGCTTGTGCGCTTCTATCTGATGGGTGCGTCATTGGCTGTTTTGAACGAGGCTGGGAATCGCTGGGGTTCGTGGGTTGCATCGCAACATGGCGCGATGCCGGCATTGTCCGCAGAGACCTATCAGGAGATTGAGGCCCAGATTCAGCAGGCAACCGTACAATAGGTGCACACAAGCAGGTGAACATGGCAGAACTATCGACATCGCAGGAAAGGCGCGCGATGGGCCAGTCCCGGCGCAAACAATTGCGGCGGCAGGATCACAGTCAGTGGCAATCGCAGCACAGGCGGCACAACCCAATCGCGCTACTCGAAGAGTCGATGCGGGGGCGTGTACCTTCGCTGATCACAATTAAATATGAGCGCATGGCCATGTCGCCCTTCGGATTCTTTCGCGGCGCGGTTCCCATCATGGCCTCGGATCTCTCATTGCTCCCGCATACGGGTATCGTGAACCAGATCTGTGGGGACGCGCATGTGCGCAATCTGGGCGCTTATGCCGCGCCCGACGGACGACTCGTCTTCGACATTAACGATTTTGACGAGACCATTCGCGGCCCTTTCGAGTGGGACCTGAAGCGGCTGGCAACCAGCCTGGTGCTTGCCGGGCGTGAAGTCGGCACCAAGCGCGCCCAGTGCGAAGAAGCCGTGCATAGCCTTATCGCCCGTTATCGCAGGTATGTAGAGATGTTTTCCCGGATGCCAGTGATCGAGATGGCACGCTATCAAATCCATCGCCTGCAGCGCATTACTCCGGTTTCAACGGTACTTTTGAAAGCCGAACGCTCCACCCCGATGCATACGCTGGAGCAGCTTACGGTTCCGGCAACAAACCGAGGCGTCGAGACAGGCAGGCGAATATTTAAAGAGAACAAGCCATTGCTGACACGCCTATCCTCGGCTCAGGCGCGCGCGGTTCTGGCTTCGCTACACGAGTACAGGAAAGATCTACTGCCGGAGCGCCAGCACTTCTTCGCGCAGTACCGGCCTATTGACGTGGGATTTAAGGTTGTGGGCACAGGATCTGTAGGGCTGCGCGATTATCTCGTGTACTTTGAGGGCAATGGCCGAGGTGATCCGCTCTTTCTTCAGATCAAGGAAGAGCCGGCTTCCGCTTATGCGAAATACCTCGAGTATCACGGGCCGCAGCACCAGGGGCGGCGCGTTGCCGATGGACAACGGGCTATGCAGTTCCTTTCTGATCCATTTTTAGGCTGGACCACGATTGCGAATCGCCAGTATCTGGTGCGGCAGTTGAACGATCACAAAGCAGGTATCGAAGTCGAAGACCTGAAAGGTCTTGGACTGCTTGAATACGCCGAGATGTGTGGTGAATTGCTCGCACGCGGGCACGCACGTTCGGGCGATGCATGCATATTGGCCGGTTACATCGGCAGCGGCAGACGGTTTGCCGAGGCAATTATGAAATTCGCAGAATCCTATGCGGATCAGACAGAGCGCGACTGGCAAATGTTGCGCAAGTCGCGTCACGCGCCAAAGAAGGCAGCTACGCCCAGCTAGAATGGAAGTATGCTTCAACTTGCCGACGCCGGCAAACGATTCGGCCAAAAACTTCTCTTTGAACACGCCAACTGGCTCATCACCGCGGGCGAGCGCACTGCTTTGGTAGGCGCAAACGGCACCGGCAAATCCACTTTGATGAAGGCTCTTGCGGGCCTCGATTCGCTCGATTACGGCAACCTGCAGCGCACGCGTGGCATGAGCATCGGCTACCTGCCGCAAGATGGGCTGGCGCTTTCCGGGCGTACGGTCTTCGACGAGTGCTTGTCAGTCTTCGACGAGCTTCGGGGCATAGAGCAGGAGCTAGAAGTGCTCGCTACCTCGCTCTCCGAACTTGACACAGCGAGCAGCGCCTATGCCGCGGCGGCGGAACGTTATTCGAATCTCGGCGCGCGCTTCCATGCGCATGATGGGTATGCTCTCGATGCACAGGTTGGCTCAGTGCTGACCGGACTTGGCTTTAGTAAAGACGACTGGGCACGTCGAACGGAAGAGTTTTCCGGCGGCTGGCAGATGCGTATTGCGCTGGCGAAACTGCTGTTGCAGAGACCGAACCTGCTGCTGCTCGACGAACCAACGAACCATCTCGATCTGGAAACTCGCAACTGGCTGGAAGAGTATCTGCGCAGCTATCCCAACGGCTTCATCCTGATCTCGCACGACCGCTATTTTCTCGATGTGACTGTGAACAAGATTGTCGAGATATGGAACAAGGGTCTGCACTTCTATTCCGGAAACTACGAGAAATATCTACAGCAGAAAGAAGAACGGCGCACGCAGCTTGAGGCCGCCTACCGCAGGCAGCGCGAGCACATTGAGCATCTTGAGACCTTCATCAGCCGCTTCCGCTACCAGGCAACAAAGGCCAAGCAGGTGCAGAGTCGCATCAAAGAGCTCGAAAAAATCGAGCGCATTGAGATTCCGCAGGAAGAGCAGGCCATTCACTTCACCTTCCCGCAACCACCGGCATCGGGGCGAACGGTAGTGGAAATTTCAGACCTGAGCAAGAGCTACGGCGAAAAGCAGGTGCTCAACCATGTAAGCTTTACCATCGAGCGCGGCGACCGCATCGCGCTTGTCGGTGCAAACGGGGCAGGTAAATCAACCCTCATTCGCATGCTCTCTGGGCAGGAGGCTCCTACATCAGGCCTTCTGCGATTGGGGCACAATGTTTTGCCTGACTATTTCGCGCAGGACCAGTACAAGGTGCTCGATCCGGCAGCACGCATGCTCGACGATATCGGCCGCATCGCACCACGCGTGCCTGAGGCAGATCTGCGCAGCTTGCTCGGATGTTTCCTCTTCTCCGGAGATGACGTTTTCAAGCCTCTTGGCGTGCTTTCCGGCGGCGAGCGCAACCGCTACGCACTGGCGCGTATTCTGGTAAGCCCGGCAAACTTCCTGCTCCTCGATGAACCGACCAATCACCTGGATCTGCGCGCAAAAGACGTATTGCTGGATGCGGTCAATAAATTTACCGGCACGGTAATTTTCGTCTCGCATGACCGTTATTTTATTGACCGGCTGGCCACGCGTGTCCTCGAGGTGGAAAGCGGCCACGTGCACGTCTATCCCGGCAACTACGAAGATTATTTGTGGCGCAAGCAGGGTGGTGGCGAGGTCGCCACCGCGACCCCAGCGACGATTCCCGTCGCTCCGGTTGAGACGTCTACAACAACGGTCTCGATTTCCTCTGTTGAGAAAGACAAAGTCCGCCGCCTCAATCCAATTCGTCTGCGGCAGATGCAGGACCGACTTGCCTTCGTCGAGGAGGAGATTCCGCGGATTGAAGCATCGATTGCCCATACAGAACAGTCGCTCGGAGTCTTTATAAGCGTAGAAGAAACGGAGCGGTTGACTCGTCTGCTTGACGGATTACGCGAACAGCACGAGGCACTCACTGCGGAATGGGAAGAGTTGATGCTACAACTGGACGAGCAGCAGGTGAGCACCTAGGCGGCGTGGACGAATTGGTTGACGGGTTAAGGAGAGGTTTGTGTTCACTCTTCAATCCGGCATAATGCAACCAACTCGTTACTCGGGAGACGCCGACGCATGAATACGCCACCATCGCCACCTGGAGCAGAACGGACTGACGCATCAGCCGTCCGGATCGGCGCTCTGGTTCCGCTCACTCGGCCCGGCTGGGTCGAGGCAGGCCAAAACTTGCTCGCTGGACTCGAGTTGGCTGTTTACGAAGTGAATGACGCTGGCGGAATCGCCGGAAGACCACTCGAGCTGGTGGTCCGAGACACCGCCGCTGATCCGCAGAGGGCCGCGGCGGCCGTAGATGAATTGGCTCGCCTGGGCGTGGCTGCGTTGGCGGGGGAGTATCACAGCGTCGTCGCTCGCACCGCTGCTGCCAGGGCCGACGCCCTCGGCCTACCATTCCTCTGCTCGTCGGCGGTTCTCGACACGCTCACCGAACAGCCAACGCAATGGGTCGCGCGCCTCGCGCCCGCGCAGTCCCATGGCTGGCAGATCTATGCAGAGTTTCTCCTCAGCGCGGGCCACAGTCGAATCGCCGTAGCAGCCGAGTCGAGTGTCTACTGGGCATCTGGAGCCCGCATTCTGCGGGATTACCTCGCTCCACGCGGGGGCACCGTCATCGAACTCGACATGCGCTCGCTCGCTCCTACGGCGCTGTGCGATGAACTCGTCGACAATCGCGCGACAGCCCTCCTTCTTCTGGTCGGTTACCCGGACCCGGCAGTGTCGATCGTCAAGTCCGTCCGCCGCGACCAGCGCCTTGCCGAGATCATGATTGGTGCTCCAGCCGGGCAACCGGAGTTCGCCGAATGGGCGAGGTTGCTGGGCGATGAGAGCGCCGCGATCCCGTTCTTGCGCTATCTGCCCGAGCGCCTCAGCCCACTCGGTGCACGAGTCGAGTCGGCCCTCCGTGAGCAGCTAGCAACAGCGCCCTCCTTCGTCGCCTTCGAGGGCTACGACACGGTCGCCATCCTCGCCGACGTGCTGCGTTCTCACGGCGTGGACCGGGCGCGCATTGCCGCATCCTGGCCGCGCGTCGCAGTTGAAGGGACCCGCGGGCTGATCCAGTTCTCAAGCATGCCAGACGTCAGCGTTTGGCAATGGGCCTGGGCCCCAATCCAAGTCGTTGATCGAGATCCGGTGGACCCCAATCGCTTTCGGATCCTCCACGCCGGCTGATGCTCAATCTTTTTCTCCAATAGCAATTTGTTGGCACGCCCTGGCGAATTTATCTTGCGCGAATTTTTCCTTTGACGAAATTATCGTTTGGCGCGAAGCGCGTGTGCCTGGACGGCTAGTCCTCCGGCATAATCGAAGTATGTCTCTCCTTTGGAAACCGGAAAGCTGGTCGCAACGCCTGGCTGAACTTGAAGCACGCACGGGCGACCTGAAAGAAGCTCCCCTGCGCCGCGATGTCCGCTCATTAGGCATGCTGTTGGGAGAAGTGCTGCGCGAACAGGCTGGCGAGTCTCTCTTTGAAAAAGTGGAAGAGTTGCGCCAATCGGCGATTCGACGCCGCGAGGCGCAGGCTGAAGGCAATCTGAAAGAGGCGGAAGACCGGCTGCAGCTCACTGTGCTTGGCATAAACACGATGACGGTAGAGCAGGCTTACTCACTGAGCCGTGCATTTGCCTTCTATTTCGAGCTGATTAATCTTGCCGAGACAAACCATCGCAAGCGGCGGCGTCTGTCTCTGCAACTGAACGGAGAGGGTGCGAGGCAGCGTGGATCGCTGCGCGGCACGCTGCGCGAGATGAAGCGCGTCGGCATCTCGGCAACGGACGCGCTGGCATGGTTGCGGCACATCTTTATCGTTCCCGTCTTCACCGCGCATCCCACGGAGATCGCACGCCGTTCCGTGCTCTTCAAGCGCCGGCGCATTGGCGATTTTCTCGAACAGCTGGACCGCATCCCCGTGCCCGATGAAGAGATTTCGCGCCTGCAGGAACAGCTCATCGCCGAGATCACCGCATTGTGGCAAACCGACGAGGTTCGCAGCCGAAGGCCGACGGTCAATGACGAAATCAAGATGGGGCTGGATTATTATGACGTCTCCATCTTTGCCACGCTGCCCAAGCTGTACGAAGAAGTATCGGCGGCGCTGGCGAGCGAATATGGCTTGAACATTGACATCTCGGAGCTGCCGCTATTGCTCGGCTTCGGATCCTGGATCGGCGGCGACCGAGACGGCAATCCATTCGTAACGCCAGATGTGACGCGAGAAGCGATTGCCACGGCCCGGACACGTTTGCTCGTCTATTACCAATTGCAGGTTCAGCTGATCATCGACCTGCTTACGACTTCAGCGCAACAGATACCTATCAGCGAAGAACTGAGCCAGCGCCTGCATGGATATCTGGCTGAGCTTCGTTCTGGCACGCAACAGATCTTTGGGGCGCGCTTTGAGTTTGAGCTGTACCGCCGTTTTATGGTGTGCGTGCACGCACGGCTTCTACGCACCGCCGGAGAAAATGCGTCCGACACCGACAGCCTCGAATCAGCCCTGAGCGCGTTGCCGGCATACTGCAGTGCACAGGAGTTTTTGGATGATTTGAAGATACTGCGGCGCAGCTTGGCTGAGAATGAAGGTTCGCGTCTCGCGCAATCCCTGATCGATCCCCTCATTCTTCTCGTCCGCACCTTTGGCCTGCACCTGCACACGCTGGATATTCGCCAGCACGCGCGGCTGCACCAGAAGACGCTCCAGGAAGCTTCCGCCTGGTGCGCGGGCAATGCGGGCATTGTGCCGCAAGACCTGAGTAAGGAAAGCGCGGATGTGATTGAAACCTTCCGCACGATCGCCGAGGTGAAAGCTGGGTGCAGTCCTGAAGCGATACGGCAGTACGTGATCAGCGGCGCCAGCAGCGTGGAAGATGTGCTCGGTGTCTTATGGCTCGCGCTGCTCGGGGGCGTGGAAGTGGCAGCCAACGGCAGTGATCCCGGCCTGATGCCTGTGCCGCTCTTCGAGTCGATTGAAGATCTGCGCAACGCTCCGGATGTCTGCCGCGCCCTATGGAACCTGCCCGAGTATCGCACCCTGCTCGCCTCATGGAACAACACGCAGGAGATCATGCTCGGCTACTCCGACTCCAATAAAGACGGGGGCATGCTCACTAGCACCTGGGAGATTTTCCGCGCGCACCGCGCCCTGCACGAGGTGGCTCGCGAATGCGGCGTGAAGCTGCGCCTCTTCCATGGACGCGGCGGCACGGTGGGACGTGGCGGCGGCCCGACGCATCGCTCGATCTACGCACAGCCTGTTGGAGCATTTGAAGGGCAGATTCGCATCACGGAACAAGGCGAGGTGCTCAACTGGAAGTATTCCGACGTTGTGCTCGCCGAGCGCAACCTGGAACTGATGATTGCCGCTTCGCTCGATGCACTGGCGAGGCCGAATGCGCTCGATCCGAACGGACATCAGTCGGGGATTCTGCTGCCGGAATGGGAAGCGGCTCTCGAAGAGCTATCCGACGTGGCCTTCCATTTCTATCGCGAGCATATTATCGATGACCCCGATGTGCTGAGCTATTTTGAGACAGCGACCCCGGTTGCTGAACTTGAGCATGCGAAGATCGGCTCGCGTCCTGCGCGGCGCAGCGGCCGCCGCAGCTTTGCCGACCTGCGGGCGATTCCGTGGGTCTTCGGATGGACACAGAGCCGCCAGCTTGTCCCGGCATGGTTTGGCGTCGGACATGCGCTCACGCACTATGCGCAAAAACCGGGCGGCATGCAGCTGCTGCGCGCCATGATGGCCGAGTTTCCGCTCTTCATTGACTTGATTCGTAACGTTGAGATGGCGCTGGCGAAAGCTGATCTCGGCATCGCATCGCTGTACGCTTCACTGGTGCCGGATGCAGAGATGCGCCAGCGTGTCTTCTCGAAGATTGAAGCAGAGTTCAAGCGCACGCTCACAGCAGTGCTCGCGGTGACGGGACAAAAAGAATTGCTCGAGACGAACAGGATGCTCGCGCACTCGATCCGGCTGCGCAACCCATACGTCGATCCGATGAGCCTGATTCAGGTCGATCTGTTGCGGCGGAAACGCGCCGGGGAAGATACGGAGGAGATCAACCGTGCAATCGCCAGCACAATTAACGGCATCTCGGCCGGTCTTCGGAATACCGGCTGATTTCCCAAAGTGAAGCGGATGAGCTGTCGGACGTGCCATATTGGGTTTGATGGTGCAATTTATTGCGTGAAGGCGGGCACAAACCAACGCATCGTCATACACTCGGCGCATGGACACGCAACCGCCCCTTGAAGATATCAACGCGATCGTGAGCCGCTTTCAGGCCTGGGCTGGAGCGCAGACTCCAGCTCAGGCTAAGCATGGCGTGCGCGAACTCACTTATGAAGAAGCCATCCGGTTAAGCCGGCCCCGGACACCGCTTGAAAAATCTGCTGCGACGGATAAACCCGTTACGCCTGGTTCATCCATCAACGCGAAGCCCCACCCTGCACTAGAAGTATCAGCAGCGGAACAAGACAAAGCCAGGAAGCGAATCTCCTCTCGTCCCACCCGAAAAAATACGGGAAAAGATCCTGCCTGCCCCGCTTCAAAAACTCAGAACGTCACCCTTCAGGCGCCTGCGAGCTTCCGTCAGATACTTGCTGAAGAAGTGATGCCTCGATCCATTGTGTCCAGGCAAACACTTACGACAGAGCGCCGGACAATGGCTCTCTCCCTTCGCCTGTCTTCCGGTGAACATTCGCAAATGAAAGCGCGCGCAGCCGAGGCAAATCTCTCGGTCTCGGGCTATCTTCGCGCGTGCGTGTTCGAAGTAGAAGAGTTACGCGATCAATTGAGGCGAGCGCTTGTCACGCAGGAACAAATACGGGTGCAGGCATCCGTGCCGATGCTGACCTTGCCATCGTTTGTGCAATTTGTACGCCAGCTGTTTCGTAGAAAAACGACGACGCTCGCCGTGCGGGTTTGATCCGCAGTTGTTCTCCCGTGGTTGTCCAATGAACGATGCATCGGACATTTCCGGTTGAATGACTGACTCTACCGCTGACTCGCTTCGCCCGCCAGAACGCGCCGGTTGAAGTCAGCCGACTGCCTGCGAGGAACGCTCAGGCATTTCCAGTCGCTTGACTTAAGATGCTTGGCCACAAAGATAATTTGGCCGCAATGACTCGGATAATGGGCAACTTGGCGGTTTATAGCCTGCATCACCGAGTGCGCTTCGCCGCGAATGGTAATCGTCCGGCCAAGATCTGCGTCAGTCAAAGGTTCCAATGCGCCGAACAGGCGGCTCCATCCGTCTTCCCACAAGCTCAGCAACTCAGTGCGCGTGGCGGGCGGCTCTTCGAATTCGCTGTCGCGATTGCGGTCAGGTTTCTCGCCATCCGTGGTCAAAAAATCGGTCCAGCGCGAACGCATGTTGCCAGCCATGTGCTTCATGATGATGGCAATCGAATTACTTTCAGGATCAACCGCCGTATAAAGCTGCTCATCGCTGAGTTGCACTATGGCTGCATCTGCCATCTTTTTGTATTGGCGGAAAATCGCCACTGAGTCGGTTACATAGGAAGTCGTAAATTCGAGTGCCATGATTTTTATGGATTCTCCAAATCGATGCTTTGGTTCGGAAAAAATTATTCAGCCTGTACGTTTGTCGCTTTATCGTGCTGAAAGCTAACGTTCCACTGCTTACCGCCCGCGTCATAGTGCACCGTGCGGTTGCCGTAGTCGGATGAGTCCGATTGCTGGATCATGCCAAGAGCCATGGCCACTTGCAACTCATTCATGCCCACCTTTGGCTGGTGCTGATCGACAGCCTGCCACACATCCGCTGGCCAGTGTTTGTATAGCTGGTGCGGATCGTCGTAGTAGAAGATCTGATCGCAATAGTAGGTCGAGTCATCCCCCTGCATGGAACCGATCGCCGTCGCATATTGCTTCGTATCGCCGGGCATTTCAAAAACGGCATAGATCTGCTTGTACCCTTGCGGAATACGGCTGGCCACGCTGGCAGGGGCTTTTGCAACCACAATGTCCTTCACCTCGAGCGTTTGAACGCTGGGCAGAGGCCCGGCTTTGTGCGCGAAGTTGATGCTGCGGCCCACATAAGGAAAGTAATCGAGTTCATAGCCCGCCTGTATCCAGATGGTTTTCCCGATCAACGTTTTTGCCGACTTCAAATCATCGATATAAAGTTTGCGCGGCTGCACGATATCGTCATCGGTAAGCATGCGTTGTTGCGGCTGGGCCTTTTGCACGATCGGTTCATGACGTTCTTTCCACACAAAATAAATACGAATGCTGAAAATGGCCAGCACCAGCAGTGTGGCGAGTCCTACTTTCTGCCATGTCTTCATTGTGGTAAGCCCTGTTCCTTGATTTCAATTCCGTTTTGTTTAGATGCACACCGGCTATAGCTGGCGTACCTGCTGGGCGGATTGCTCTGTTTCCGCCTGTAGAAGCGATTCGGGCGTCAAGCGATCGGCACGGCGAAGACTTGGAAAGAAGATGCTCCATACGCCGGTGACCATCAGCGAGCCAACCCCGCCGATCACCACAGCACGCACCGCTCCCCACCATGAAGCGGTGAGACCGCTTTCGAATTCACCCAGCTCGTTCGACGCGCCCAGGAAGAGCGAGTTGACGGCGCTGACGCGTCCACGCATCTCCGGCGGTGTTGCCAGTTGCAGAATCGAGGAGCGAATTACAACACTCACCATGTCCGATGCGCCGACCAGAAACAGCGCCAGCAATGACAAGGGCAGACTCCTCGATATGCCGAAAAGTACAGTGGCAGCGCCAAAGATGCCGACACAAACAAGCATCTTCACCCCCGCCCGCCGCTCGAGGGGCCGCCAGGTAAGCCACATGGATATGACCAGCGCTCCGATAGCAGGTGCTGCGCGCAACAGGCCAAGCCCACGGGGTCCGGTGTGTAGAATCTCCTGCGCAAAGATAGGCATAAGAGCAACTGCACCACCCAGCAGAACCGCGAAGAGATCCAGCGAAATGGAGCCGAGAAGAATCTGCGTCTTCCACACATACCGAATGCCGGCAAGAATGACTTCGGTGGAAATGGCCTTGTGCTCCATACGTCCAAGGCGAACGTGCAGGGAAAGAATGAGCCAGAGAAATGCGAAAAGCGTGGCCAGGGTGAAGAGAAAAACGATGCTGGCTCCGGCGATGCGTCCATGCAGCGGCAGCGTGTAGAGAATGCCACCCAGCGACGGGCCGGCCACGTTGGCGATTTGAAATGCCGTTGCGCCCCAGGTAACAGCATTCACAAAATGTTCTTTCGGCACCAGATGAGGAATAAGGGCCGAGCTTGCTGGGCCGCTGAAGGCGCGTCCTGTTCCCACAAGAAAAAGCACCGAATAAATCGGCCAGACAGCATGCAGCCCATGCCACGCAAAGAGAAAGAGCGCAAGCGTACAAAATGCCTGCAGCGTGTAACAAACAAGAATGACCTGACGGCGGTCGAAGCGGTCGGCGACGTGGCCGGCAGGCAGCAGGAAGAACAGCCCGGGCAGAAAGAGCACAAGACCCGTATATCCAAGATAAAGCGCGCTGTGCGTGATCTGGTAGACGAGCCACGCCACGGCGAGGGTCTGCGCCTCAGCACCGATGATGACCAGCACCCGCGCAAGCTGATAGCGGCGGAAATCGCGCGAGAGAAATGCTGCTGCGCCTGAGCTTAAAGATCGGTCGGACATGCCTGGTCTGTATCCATGATACCTTCCGCGTCGGAAGCAACCCTCGGAGTGGAGTTCAGCGCATCCCGGTTACATTTCCACAGGGAGGGACCGGGCAGATTGGCGCGTTTCGCCGATTTGTGAAAGACGCCGCCAGACTCGTGTCATACACTCTCCGTACTATGGTTAAAGCAATCAAATGGGCGTTTGGTCTTGCTTTACCGGTCTTGGCCGTCTTGTCCTCTGTCTTGGCACAATCGCAGGCAGATACGCCCGCCGCAGCCCAGGCAAGGGCTGAAATTCCGGCTGTAGAGGCCTTGCTGAAGCGAGTTCCCGATCGAGCCGCTGTCCTCTACTACCTGGCGGGGGATTACCTGCTCCTTGGCGAATCGCAGAAGGCGCTTGCGCTATTGAAAGAGTGCGTCGCAGCCAACGAGGGTTTTGACCCGGACCGCGATCCGGTTTTTCGCCCGCTGTATGGCGATGCACGTTTTCGCTCTCTTGTTATGCAGGCGGAAAAGCAGTATCCGGTCGTCGATAGGGCACAGGTCGCCTTTTCGGTCCCGGAGAAAGATCTGATTCCAGAAGGGCTGGCCTTCGACGAGAAAGCCCAGGTTTTTTATCTGAGCAGCCTCTTTCACAAGAAAATCGTCCGGTTTGGAATGGACGGAAAGGTTTCTGATTTCGTTCCCGAGGGAAAGTATGACCTGCTGCCGATCTGTGGATTGAGAGACGAAATCGCCGATAACTCCCTCTGGGCCGCCGGCTGTGAAGATGACGGACGCGGCGAACTGTATCATTTCTCGGCCGATGGCAGCCGGCTTGAGCATATTTCGCCGCCAACACCCGGAAAACATCTTTTCAATGACCTTGTTTTACGCGGCAACTCAGAAATCTATCTCACGGACAGCCTCGCGAATCAGGTGTACCGCATCGAGCGAAAGGGGCACAAGTTCACAACGCTCTCGTTTCCCCGGCCTCTCTTTTACCCGAATGGAATCACGCTATCGGACGATCAGAAACTACTCTACGTAGCCGATGCATTTGGCGTGTTTGTGTTTGACCTGGAGCAAAATACCTCGCACGAAGTGGACCGCGGGCCTTCGGGCACGCTCTCCGGAATCGATGGCCTTTACTGGTATAAAGGTGACCTCGTCGGCGTGCAAAACGGGATTGGCGTACCGCGTATTACCCAGTTCTCTCTTGCTCCGGGCGGCCTGCGCGTCCAGCAGGAAAAGACTCTGGTGTATCGATCTCCGCAGCTCGGCACGACCACTACCGGGGCAATTAGAAATTCAGATTTTCTCTTCATAGAAAACAGCCAAATCGACAACCGGGAGGGCAATCGGATTCTCGATCCGGCCAAGCTCGAGCCTGTGCATATTGGCAAGGTAGCTCTCAGCCCGGTTCCATAAGGCAAACGCTGTGGCGGCGACACCTGCAACCCGCTCCGTCGCCTTGCTGCATCTCATCTAGAGTCTGTGAACATGCCTTGATACTTCCAGAGAAAGCGAGCCGATTCTGTGCCTGAAGAAATCCAGCAGTCCGACAGAATTTTGATAGCCCATGCAACGGTGCATCTGGTGGGTGGTGAGTCCTTTGACCTTTTGCCGTTTGAAAACGCTGAAGACGTGAAGAGCGAGGTAAATGACCTGATGGCCAGCTGGGCAAAATCCGGCTTCTTGCTTCGCGGAAGGCATATCTATCCCTGGCATCAGGTTTTGCGTGTAGAAGTCACGTCAGTCGATGAAATGTCACGGAGTGAAGCCGCCCAACAGCTCATGGATTGGGAGACGAACGATCTCTATCGGGTACAGCAGGGCTTCTGGAAGACGAAAAAAGCACGCGAAATGAAAGAAGAGAGCAAAGAGCCGCAAACCGGGGGCGCCCCGCCTCATTAGATCAATGCACCGCCCCGGAAAGCCGGGAAGAAAACTCAGAGTTGAATATTGACAAGGCCGGCAGCATCGCCAGGGGTCGTGCTTGAAATTTGCGGAGCGCGCCAGTGGTCTATGTAAGAAATCTGGTGCACGCAGCTGATCGTGCAGTGTGGAGCGCAGGTCTTTTCCGTAAGAAAT
>Ga0207086_1013_pt1 | contig 50505 bp, 37 predicted proteins | sample Alteio_BWMinHeat_54_FD_153540 | JGI IMG/M metagenome (GOLD analysis project Ga0207086, IMG submission 153540) | Enriched cells from forest soil in Barre Woods Harvard Forest LTER site, Petersham, Massachusetts, United States -... | ecosystem: Environmental > Terrestrial > Soil > Temperate forest >... | reverse complement strand
GACCTGAGAGCCGGTGTATCCGACTGGCTTGACGTCGTTTAAATATCCTCCAACCCACTGCGGATGGTTCAGGACATTAAAGAACTGCGCCAGGAATTCGAACTTGAATCGTTCCGTGATGGAGAATCGCTTCAAGGCGGTTATGTCGACGTCATTAATCGGATGCAGTTGCAACGTGTTGCGGCCCGCATTGGCCAAAGCCCCGACTTGGGCCTGAATGTACTGCGCCTTCGGATTGATCGCGCCATATGCCACGACATACGGAGTGGAATCAAAGTTCTTTGGGCCAGGAGGGCCGTTTTTCGGATTGAAATCGTTCTCTCCGCACGTTGCAAAACTCGGAAGAGCGCTAGTGCAGAGCGAGTTCACTCCGGTCCCGGTTCCTGGCACACCGCTGGGGTTGAAAATCGTGCGGTCGCCAGCGGAGTCGCCATTCTTGTTCGAGTCCACCCCGCTCTGCGGGTCCACCCACTGGCCCGACTGATACGTGTAGATGGGGGCGAATTCCCAGTTTCCGATGGTGTTCTTCACGAATGCATTGCTGTGCTTAAAGTAAGGCACATCGTAGATCACCGCGAGGGTCATCCGGTGCCGGTGGTCGAGGATCGAGTTGGCATAGTCGTTGCGCAGGTTCAAGCCGTTTTGCGCACGGCGCGGCGACAGCACGGTGCTAAACACCTCCGCGGTGGCGTCGTCGATTAGATGGCTGTAGGTGTACGCTCCCACAAATTGTAATCCGTTGCTCAAGCGCTTGTTCAGTTGCGTGGCCAGGCCGTGATACGTCGAGGAGGACCAGGGCTGGTACGACGTGATCGTGCTCTTGTTGAACCCCGCCGCGAGGTACGCCGGCACGATCGTACCATTACCATTACAAGGAGAAGTACAGGGAGCGGCCGCGGTATTGATCTGGGCTAGAGTTGTGGTCATAGCATCGAGCGTCGCCTGCGATGGCGCTGTAGTGTACGTCGGCAAGAAAAACGACGGCGTCACCACCGGCTGTTTGTTCAACTGAATCTGTGCGGGCAGATGGATGCCGCGCGTCCCGACGTAGCGAACCTCAAGCGTATAGTCCTTCGCAAACGTGTGCTGCACGCCGAGTGTCCAGTCGATGGACTTCGGATCCTTAATTTGCCCAGGCAGGAATGCTGACGTGAAGGCTCTGGTACATGCAACTGTTGTTGTGAGCGGGGGCTTGGCCTGGGCGCAAGAAGGATCCGATGGGTTGAAGGTCCTGATACCACCCGCACCCGGGAGAATACCACCGTTCCCGAGGAATGGTGTGGCGCAATTGTAATTCCCAACCGGGGTGCAATCAATCGTGGAACTGAGCTGTGGCGGCAAAGACAGCAGGCCGAGGTTGTCGAACAAAACATCATAGGCCTCGCCTACTCCCCCGCGAATGGAAGTCCGGCCACTGGTTCCTGGCGAATAGGCGAAACCAACGCGCGGTCCCCAGTTGTTCGTCGCCGGCTGCGGCGCTGCGAAGTTTATAAGTCCGGGAACGCTGGCGACCGAGTTTAGGGACTGCGACCTGGTGGTGAAAGGGGTGGTCGTATATTCATAACGCAAGCCAAGATTAATGCTCAGGTTTTGACGAATGCGCCAGTTGTCATTTGCAAACCAATAGAGTGCAACCTGATCCCCGTAGAAGACCGGGTTGCCGTTGCTGCGCTCCGCGAGAAAGTCCGGGGCCGCATCCTGAAAGTACAACAGTGACTTTGTGTAGTCATAGTCGCCGCGCGAACGTTGCGTAAAGGATTCCGGGGCGATAAGTTTGCGCGCTTCAAAACCAAACTTCAGCGTGTGCGAGCTCTTCGTCCAGGTAATTGCTTCGGCCGCTGAGTAGGTGTTCTGGATCGTGCCCTGGGGCGCGTTCGGATTCGGACCGAGCTGCAAGGCATTGAGGTCTTTGAATATAAGATTCGGGAAGCTGTCCAGGCCCGGGAACGCGAAATTACCCGCGGTAACTATCTGGGCGAAACGGTTGAAGCCCAACCGGAGTTCGTTCGTCAGGTTCGCGCTAAAGGTGTGATACTCGTTGATCGCCACCAGATGATATTTAGCAGGCAACGGTGTGTAAAACGCCGGCAGGTTGGCTGTGGTGCTGATACCCACGATGTTGTCGTAGATGTAGCGGCCACGAATCTGATCTTTCGAGGAGACATCGTAGTCCATGCTCGTGGTGAGATACTTGTAATTAGTGTAGCTGGGCGGGATCACCTGGAGCCCCAGCGTTGGGATTGTCGTACCGTTAACCCACGACATTCCCTTGCAGCCCGGATTCGGCAGTGTCCCTGGCTGCACGTATTTCTCGAATTGGGCAACGTTCGTGGCTGAAAGTCCAGGCGTGGCATTGATCGTGGCGAATCCCGCCGCAGTTGGCGCACACACGGAGCCTGATACGCCAATCTGCCCGAGCGGGTCATATTCATAGTTGCCGAAAAAGAAGAGTTTGTTCTTCAAGATCGGGCCACCGACCTGGCCGCCGATCCGGTTGAAGTCATAGCGCGGCACTGAAGTGAAACCATTAAGCCTCTGTAAAGTGTCGAGTGCATTGTAGTTGCGGTTGTCGTTATAGATGTACGCCAGGCCGTGGTAAGAATTCGTTCCGCTCTTGACGACGGTGTTAAATTGCCCGCCCGAAGAGTGGCCGAATTCCGGCGAAAACTGGTTTTGCAGCAGAGAGAACTCCGCAACCGCATCATTGGGAACAAATACGAGCGGGCCCGTCACGCTCTTATTGTTGTTGTCAACTCCTTCTATTGAAAAGTTGTTGTTGCGGGGACGCTGGCCGCCCACGGAAGGCCCCGTGCCGACGCCGACGCCGCCACTGGTGGCCACGCCGGAGCCTAGGAGCGAAAGGTTCAACACGCCGCTGCCGTTGGGTGACGAAGGCAAGTCCGCGATTTGGCGCTCTTCGAAGGTGCTCGATAGTTGCGCGGTGGTGGTGTCCAGCGCCGGCGCGACTCCCGAAACCTCAAGGGTCGTGACTGCCCCCTTGATCTCGAGTGTGATTTGCAACGTGCTCGTTTTATTGAGTTCTACTGCGAATCCATTGATCGTCGTGGTTGCGAAATTTGTCGTGGACGCTGAAACATTGTAGGTGCCCACTGGCAAGTTGTTGAGACGATACTCGCCTCTCCCATTAGCTTTGGTCGTGTATTTGACGCCGGTCTCTGTATTGACCGCTTCGACTGCCGCGCTCGGCACCACTGCACCTGTCTTGTCAAAAACGGTTCCGACTAAGTCTCCGCTGATAATCTGCGCGCTGACCTCACTCGCCACAGCGAGTCCCAACAAAAGAAGAATCACCAAGCTGAGGACGGTTAAAAATCCGCGATATCCCTTTTTCACGGAACCCTCCTAAATTTTCGAAGCTTCAACTAACCCATGTAGTTACAGACAAATACGAAACTCATTGGTGGCTATCAAGGTGCAATCTAAATTCCAAATACAGCTCTACTTGATATCAAGTTTCCATCATGTAATTGCTGATTTATCTATACTTTGATGTGATCCCACGGCTTGGCTCTGATTTCGCTTCTAGTACTTTCATACCATGAGTTGTAGACCCTATGGAAATCAGAAGGTACTAACGGGACCTCAGTTCTTGCAGGCTTGGAGCACATCGGAAATACCACACGGTCCCCGCACTTTATGCCGTCGCTTCCCCACCTCTTGAAGTTGCAACTCTCCGAGGCTCGCGGTTTTCCCCCGACGGCTAGAAGAATGAGAATAAGCGGCTGATTCCTTCAGCAAAGGTTCGCTCGGGAGTAAGGAGGCTCGCGACGAGATAACCATCCGCCGGGAATTCGTAAAAATGACCTGGATGGACAGAGACGCTCTGTGTTGTCAGGATTTCGATCGCCAAGTCCTCGTCGGAACGCGTCGCGGGAACTCGCAGCACCGCGCACCAGCCGCCTTCCACCGTAAGCCGGGAACTGTTCTTTTGCGCTGCCAACTGACGGTCGAGTTCCGCAAGATTTCGCCGCACGCGCGCGATCACCTGTTTGTGGAAAGCGTGGCGCTGTGCGAGAAAGCTGGGAATCGCCAGTTGCACGGGCGCGTTCACGGAGAGGTAGGTGTCGGCAATTACTTCGAGGCGCGCGACTGCTTCGGTTCTCCATTGCGGCGGCCCGCCGGCGATCAGCCAAGCGGCCTTCATCTGCGGCAGCCCGGAAATTTTCGAGAGACCGCTCAGCGTAAACGTCGGCGCGCCGCGATTTGGGGCGAAGCTCGCCGGCCGATTTTCCTCGAGCGCAAAGTCGAGGAACACTTCATCGGCGATGATAGCCATCTCTCGCGCGGAACAAATGGAATTCAACTTCGCAATTTCCGCGCTCTTTGCGAAGTGCCCCGTCGGATTATTGGGGTGCACGACAATCACCCCGCGTGTGCGCGGCGTGACGGCTTGCTCCAGCGCATGAAAATCGATCTGCCATCCGTGGTCGTAAAGCAGCGGATAGCGTGCCAGGCTGACGTCTTGGATGTCCGCCAGAAAGTCGAACAGCGGATAACTTGGTGAAGGAATCAGAACTTCGTCACCCGGGTCGCAGAGCGTTCGAAAGACGTAGGAATACGCTTCGCTGGTGCTGGTAGTGAGGAAAATATCCTCAGCCGATACTTTCTCGTTGCGATCGGCATAATAGCCAGCGACGGCGCGGCGAGCGGATTCCAGCCCCCTCGGATCGGGTTCGTAGGAAAGCGCAGCCGGGTTGCTCAATGCATTCAGGATCGCGGAACGATCGTATTCGAATCCGCATTCGGTGGGATTCGAAACAGTCAAATCGAGCAATGGCTTCCCCGCCGCGCGATACGCCGCCAGCGCTTGGCTCAACCGGTTCGGCGCCAAATTCCAATTTGTGCGTTTTGCAAACATAAATTGTGCAGACACAATCGATGAAATCCTGCCGGAGCATTATATCCGGCACTTCAGAAAGCCCGCATCCCTGGTGCTCGCGTATACTCAATGCGGCATACTTGAACAGAATGAGCACACCTCCACAGCGCAATCCCCTTCCTGAGCCCGTGCCGCAGCTTGATCTGTCCGCGCAGTACGCCGCCATCGGCGGCGAGATTCGAACGGCCGTCGATCGCGTGATGGCGTCGCAGCATTTTGTCCTGGGGCGCGAAGGAGCCGCGCTGGAAGAAGAAATCGCCAAGCTCTGCGGCGTCGCTCACGGTGTCGGCCTCGCTTCCGGAACAGATGCGCTGATTTTGGCCCTGCGCGCGTGCGGAGTTCACGCTGGAGACGAAGTTCTCCTGCCGCCGTTTACATTTGTGGCCACGGGAAGCGCCGTCAGCGCTCTCGGCGCGAAGCCGGTTTTCGTGGACATCCGGCCGGACACTTACAATATCAATCCATCCGAATTCGAACGCCGCGTGACGCCGCGGACGCGCGCCATCGTGGTCGTTCATCTCTATGGCCTTGCAGCGGACATGGACCCTATCTTGGCGTTTGCGAACTCACGAAAACTTCCGGTAATTGAGGACAACGCTCAGGCCATCGGCGCGTCCTACAAAGGCCGGCGGACCGGTTCGCTCGGCGATGTCGCGTGCCTCAGTTTTTACCCCACGAAAAATCTAGGCGCTTACGGCGACGCGGGAATGATCGTGACGAATTCAGGAGAACTCGCGGCGCGCATTCGAACGCTGCGGAATCACGGACAGGCGGAAAAATATCTCAGCAGCGAACCGGGTTGGAACAGCCGCCTCGATGAAATCCAGGCGGCAATTCTGCGCGTAAAGTTGCGCCATCTTTCGAATTGGCAGCGCGCTCGCCAATCACACGCCGAGGAATACAATCGGCTGTTCTCTCAGATCCCCGGCGTCATGCCACCGCTCGCGCCAGAAGGATTCGAACACGTCTACCACCAGTACACCATTCGCGTGGAAAAGCGTGATGCCCTCCAGAAATTTCTGAGCGAAAGAAAAATCGGAAGCACGGTCTATTATCCTTATCCATTGCACGCGCAGCCGCTCTACGCGTCGCTCGGTTACAAAGCCGGCGATTTTCCGCATGCGGAGCGCGCCGCGCAAGAAGTACTTTCGCTGCCGATGTATCCGGAATTAAGCAAGCAACAGATTGCGCACGTAGTGGAGACGATCGCCGAATTCTTGAAGTGTTGAGTTCCTCGAGACTGCTAATTGCTTATTTACCTAAATAAAGTAGCGCCAGCAGGAAAACCCAAAGTCCATCCATGAAATGCCAGTAGTAGGAAGCGATTTCCGCAGCCGTGGGCAGCGCAATGCGCTTATTGTCGAATTTCCGCGCCAAAACGTAGAGCAGCGCGCCAACTCCACCGAGAAGATGCACGCCGTGGGCCGCAGTGAAAATGTAGAAAAAACTGCTGGCCTGATTGCTGGCAATGTAAATGCCTTGCGCCACAAGCTGTCGCCAAGCAATGAGTTGTCCCGCAACAAACAGAAAACCCAAAACCGTGGTAACCGTCCAAAACTTCCGAAAACCGGGCAGGTCCGCAAGCGAGAGCCGCCGCCGGGCCACCTCAAGAGTGAAACTGCTTGCAAGAAGGATGACGGTATTGGCCCAGAGAACGGGGGGAAGATGCACTGTGACCCACGCGTCACTGCCGCGGCGAAGAATGATGAAAGCGCTGGAAAGCGCCATGAAGAACATCAGAATGGAAACAATGCCAAGAGCGATTGCGGTCGAGTAACGCCTGGGAGCCGGGGACGCTTTGCGGCGCCGCCTGCCGTCGTCTCCATCTCCATCATCGCCACCGCCTGGCGGCGGGGTGGGGCCGCCTCCGCCTCCTCCGCCACCAACATCCTCGACGATGAGTTCGATGTCCGGAACCGCGGTTGTGCCTGGCATGGTGATCTTCCCTATTCCTCAGACTCTATTGTCTGGATTCGCGCGCTTTGGCACCTTGCTCCGGCGCAAGGTGCTGTGGCACGAAATCTTCGGCCACATCCAGCACGCTGAATTCGTAAGCTCCACGATACACCACCGGGTCGCTCGGGCCAAAATCATCGGCGGGCGGCGGCGAGGGGACACTCCATTCGAGTGTGGTGGCGCGCCAGAAGTTGCACTCTTCGGTCTTTTCGCCGCGGAAGAGGCTCCATAGGAAATTGGTGAGGAACAGTCCCTGGGCGAAAACGGTGATGAGAATAGCGACGGTGATGAAGGTGCGAATTGAGGAACCTGCCGCAGCGACGGAGGCCAGCGGGCTGCCGGGGAAAACGCGCGAGCGCGCAATTAGGCCGAGCCAGTGCATGGGCATGAAGACGCAGTAGACGCCGGCGAAGGTAATCCAGAAGTGGAGTTTGCCAAGCGGCTCGTTCAAGCGGCGGCCAAAAAGTTTGGGGAACCAGAAAAACAGTGCGCCAAGAATTGCGAACGTGGCAGCGACGCCCATGACGAGATGGAAATGGCCGGTGACGAAATCGTCGCTGACGGCAGCAGCGGCGAGATCTTGGCGGGAGAGGAAAATCCCAGAGAGTCCGCCGGAGAGAAAAAGTGAAATGAAGCCGAGCGCGAAAAGCATCGCGGTGTTGAGCTGGATGCGCGCGTTCCAAAGTGTGCCGAGCCAACTGACCAGCAGGATCGTGGCGGGCAGTCCGAGGGAGGAGGCCAAAAGCGAAAAGACCAGCGGCGAAAACGGATTCATGCCGCTGGAAAACATGTGCTGGCCCCAGACGCAAAAACCGAAGAGGCCCACGCCGCACAGCGCCAGAACCACGAGGCGCTCTTTCCAAACCGGCTTGCGGGAAAAAGTGGAAATCAAATGCGTGACGAGGCCGAAACACGGGAGCATGGCGACGTAGACTTCGGCTTGCGCGAAAAACCAGAAGAGGCGCTGCCAAAGGATGGTGACTGCACTTGTGACGACGGCGCCCGGCTGACTGGCAAGGCGATACAACGGGGGGAAAAAGTGCGTGCTCAAGAGGCGATCCGAGAGCAAGCAGACGCAGGCCGCTAGAAGAATGCTGAAGATCAGCATGCTGAGGATGGAGTTGATGAACCACGCCCAGACGGTCAACGGGAGCCGGGGGAGCGTCATTCCCTGGGCGCGCAGATCGATGGTGGTGACGCTGAAATTGAGCGCGTTGAGGAGGGATGCCGCACAGAAGATGGCAACACTGACGATCCAGAGCGTGATGCCGGAGTGAGGAGAAATCAAAAACGCGCCGGTCATGCCTAGGAACGAGGCCACGGTTGCCCAGAAGGCGAGGAGGTTCAGTGTGGGAAAGGCCATTTCGCGCGCGCCGATCTGCAAGGGCAGGAAATAGTTTCCGAAGCCGGCCTGCGGCGCAGCGGTGAGCACCAGAAAAACCATCAGCGACCCATGGAGTGTCGCAAGGGCCGCGTAACGATCCGGCGAGTTACCGAGGCTGGAGAGGAACAGGAGATGCGCTCCCGGCCATACAAGATGGATGCGCATGAGCAGCGACATGGCCATGCCGAGAAAAACACTAAACAGCGCGAGCCAAAGATAGTTGAGGCCAATGGTCTTGTGGTTGGTGTTGAAGACGTAGCGGGATAGAAAGCCGGTCTGCGGCGTCTCCGAGTGATTCACTCCGCTGTCGTCGTTGCCCATGCCTGCTCTGGTGAGACCCCTGACCCGCCCGGGGATGAATTGCAGCCTCGGGAATAGCCATAACTAGATTACATTTTCTTGGGGAATTCAAGCGTGGAAGAAGATGGAAGTTGAAAGTCGAAAGATACGTCGGCCGGTTGCGCGGTGGGATGCACCTTTTCGCCCTTCTAGACAAGGATGATGTAAAATGTGGTCATGAAGATTCATCTGCGACCTGAGCTGGAAGAACTTGTCAAGCAGGACGTTGAGCGCGGGCCCTACCAAACCGTGGATGAGTTTGTGGAGCATGCCATTTCCCTGCTTCATGAGCAAGAAGCTTGGTTAGCTGAGCATGGCAGCGAGATCCGGGCAAAAATCGAGCAAGGCTACGCGGCCGCACAACGCGGAGAATTGATCGATTCGGACCAGGTTCGTTCCAGGCTGGATGAAAGGAAACGTGCTTGGCTCGATGAAAAACGCCAAGCATGAGCAGTTACCAATTCACTCCTCAGGCGATTGAAGATCTTTTTGAAATCTGGAGTTATATCGCGGGCGACGATCTAGAGGCAGCGAGTCGCGTTGAAGACGCGATCCGCGCTGGTTGTGCTTTCCTGACGGATACTCCGCTCGCCGGCCGAATTCGTGAAGACCTTACCTCCCTGCCGCTGCGCTTCTGGCTTGTGCAACCCTACCGGAATTTTTGGATTGTGTACCGTCCAGAGACAAAACCGCTGCAGGTCATTCGGATCATTCACGCGGCGCGAAATATTCCGCAGATATTGAGTTAGGGCAAGGAAAGAGTCATTTCAAGATCGCACGGACAAACCCCGCGCCCTTCGACGAACCGGCCAATAGCTCTCCCTTCGGACTCAACCAATTTTGCAGGCGTCCTCGATGGAAGACTAGTCTGTCCAACTGCTGACATTCGGCTCTCTCTCCGAGCAGGAAATTCTTCCTGAGTGCTTGAAAATAAAGCGCGTTCCAAAGCGAGCGTGTTTGGCCTTGGACGTGCCACTTCGTCAGTGTAGGCCACGGGTCCAGGCATATCGCCAACTGCACCAGGGCGGATCCAGCCTTCGGTGCAGGTTTTGCGAAAGCCCTCAATTCCCTCAAGGGTGTTTCAGGTTAGCGAGGCACAACGATTACGCAACCACACGGTCGCCGCGAAACGAAACTGAAGGAAAGAATGAAAATGACCAACGCATCCCTCCAAGAAGTGAAAACGAGAAATATCGGAGGAATCGAAGACCATGCAAAGGTTCTGTCGAGCGTCACAAGACTCTACGTAGCGGCGAGTCGGCTGGATCGCTTTGGAATGGGCGTTTTGCGACTGGGCTTGGTCATCGTTCTAGTCTGGATTGGCGCCCTGAAGTTCGCCAAATATGAAGCTGACGGCATCGTTCCTCTGGTGAGCCAGAGCCCATTGATGAGCTTTTTCTACCGTTACCCAGCGCCAGAGTATAGGCAATACATGAACAGAGAAGGAGAGCTAAACGCAGCACATCGCGCCTGGCATGAGTCCAATGGCACTTACACGTTTTCCCGCGGACTCGGTACCGTCATTATCCTGATTGGTCTTCTGATCGCGCTTCACCCCGTGCTGCCACAGGTTGCCGCTGTCGGGAGTCTCCTGCTCATTTTTATGGCGTGCACCACGCTTTCGTTTCTTGTCACTACACCAGAGGCGTGGGTGCCGGCACTGGGGGATACGACCCACGGTTTTCCGTACTTGTCCGGCGCCGGAAGACTCATCGTGAAAGACTGCATCATGCTCGGGGCCGCGATTACGACGATGGCCGACTCTGCAGGACAATATCTCTACCAACTCCCCGCATGTACAAAAAAAATAACTTCCCGGTAAGCGCTGGTTAACCCATATCTTAAACGCACACGCGCTGTCGCTCGTCGGGAAAGGCGCCAATCGCTCAGTTTGCAGTTAATTTCAACCGTTCTAAGGAGAATGTCATGTCAGTCAAACATCAGATGTCATCACCCACAATCCGTTCATCATTTAAGGGCAACGGTGTTCAAGCAGGCGTTCCCGACAGCGTCCTGACTCGGGAAGCGACGGGCCTGCTTCGCGAGCACAGTACCGAATTGCTCTTCAACCATTCCCACCGCGTCTTCTTTTTCGCCTCCGCCCAAGGAGATGCCGCGAGGCTGAAGTACGACCCCGAATTGCTTTTCATTTGCGCCGCCTTCCATGATCTCGGCCTCGTCAAGAAGTACAATGGTGCTCCCGATCGCTTTGAAGTGGTCAGCGCCAACGCCGCACGCCAGTTTCTTGCGCATCATAAGCTGCCAGAGGCCACGATTCAAACGGCCTGGGATGCGATCGCTCTGCACACCACACCCGGAATAACACAGTACAAACAACCGGAAGCCGCGCTTCTCTATACCGGTGTAGGACTGGACGTTTTGGGAGAGGGTTATGACCAGTTTCCGGGAGAGTTGCGAAGGAAGATCGTCGCCGAGTATCCGCGCACGAACTTTAAGGAGAGTATCGTTCGCGCATTCTTGGGCGGCTTCGAGCACAAGACGCAGACCACGGCTGGGACAGTAAATGAGGATGTTTGTGCACGGCTGATCCCAGGTTACGTCCGAAGTAACTTCTGCGATCAAATCGCAAATTCTCCGTTTGAAGATTCTTAATTCTCCATGATCTTCCGCGGCAATCCGCCGAACCCTGCATACTGGCGGGGGCAGAACAAGGGCCCCGACTCCCAGTTTCTCTGCCTCCGCCGGCCATTCTAGAGCATTTCGCACCATTGCTAATCGGTCCCGCCTTGTGCTCTGGCTTCCTTGACCGTATTGGGTTGCAGCGCACGGGCGGGTGGCCCCACCCGATCTGCAAAAGGCCTCTGGATGGCCCAGCTCTTTCTGCGTTTTGTGCAGAAAGGGTGGCACTGCTTCCCGCGCGCTCCGACGTTGTCGGAGGGCTGCCTTTCGCTAGCCTTTTTGTTTTATGGGTGGCACAGAGAAAGTCTTCCGGGAATAACTTTGGCGATCTTGAGGCTAGCCCACCCGCCAGGTTATTCGTATCATTTACGCGACTCGAAATATTCCTCAGATATTAAGGTAGGGCTAGGAAAGAGTCACTTCAAGAGCGTACGGACATACCCCGCACCCTTTGATGAACCAAATCCCAAAGGGATGCGGCACCCAGAAGCGTTTCAGCGCGTTAAGGGTTGTCCACCCGCCTTCGTTCCTAGGACCGCTGCTTTGAGTTTCTTCATTTTGCCCTTGACAAAACTTATTCATTTAAGTAAGTTCTCAGACAAATGACAGCGCAAGGTCACAACAGGGCAATCGAGCAAATACGCCACGACTTGGCCGAGGCTGTACGTAACCGCGACCACTGGAATCTCGAAGTGATGCGCCTGCACAACTTGTTGCAGGCTCACGCCGTCTCTGCGGTCCATGCTGAACAGCAAGAACGAATAAACGCTGACTGGCAGGTCTTTGTTGGCATTTCCCAGGCCATCGAAGCTCTCGTTAACAATGCTCCCAATGGTCTTACTCCGATCGAAGTTCGGAATGCGTTGCTTTTCTACGGATACGACATCGGACGATATGCAAACCCGATGGCGATGGTTCACCAAACTTTGAAACGTCTTGTTCTTGACGGACGGATTAGAGAGATTCGTGGTAAGTACACGCGAATGCAAGCGTACGATGAATTGCTGAGAGGTTAAAAAAAAACGCCCACATTTAGAGCATCACGGAGAGCAGGCTCTGGAGAGCGAAACCATAGCGAACGGTTGTAGCACGCACTATCAAGGGCTGTGGAAAAAGCAGTCAGTGCAGTTGACTCTAGATGCGCCTACGCTCTATACTTCTGAAGATCGGAGGTTGCCATGAGTGAACAGAATCATTTAGAAGGTGCGCTTCAGCAATTGCTCCAAGAGCGTGCGGAGCTTGATAGTGTAATTGTCGCCCTTCAGAAGCGTTTAGGAAAATCCGCTACTACCTCTTCCGGAATCCCGCCGGCGAAGACCTTGCTTGGGGCAGGTGCCAGCCCTTCTAACGCTGTTGTCTACCGTGGTGCGTTTTTCAATCTTTCTGTGACGAAGGCTACTGAGAAATTATTGAAGACATTCGGTCGGCCATTGAAGACTCCTGAAATCTTGGCGTCCTTCGAACAGGCCGAGTTTGAGATCAAAGGGAAGCACAAGCGAGCAGCAGTCTACACTGCCCTACTCCGTAGCAGGGACTTCGTGAAGGTTGCCGCCGATACGTGGGACTTGGCGGAACGTCACCCCGAAGCGGCGGCACAAAAGGCAGAGGAATTGACCGCAAAACAGAATAAGAAGAAAAAAGGTCACAAGGCCGCGAAGGCCGCGGCCAAGGCAGAGCTTAAGCCGCAAGCAGTGGAAGGTTTGAAAGTGGCTTAGGAAAATTCGAGTTTCCCTAGGGAATGGAGGAGAGATGAAAATACCCTGTCGGGCTCCGGCGCGCACTCCACCTACCCGCGACCAGGAGTTCAAAAAGCAAGACGCGCATTGCTGTTAACCTTTCGCGAGGGCAGCAACGCGCGTCGTGGTAGTGCACTAATTGGGGGTGCCGCAAGGCACCCCTGATTTGTCTCCCCGATTATATACCAAACCCAGGGGCCGTGGCAGACCGGCTTATTGCTCCGAGTTTATAAATCGGTGAACGTGCACCAGTACGTTCCGTGCGTTCAAATCCGACCGCGGGTGGCGAATTGAGCTCCACGTGGTTTTTTCTCACTGGCGCGGTACACGGACGGAAGAATACTCTTGCGACGTCGATGTGTCGAACCTACACTTAGAAAAGTGGAGAATACGATTTAGATGACGGCCATCCCCCTCCCCCCTGAACTCGTCTCGCTTATCCACTACACAGAACTGAACAAGTCAGGATGGTGGAACAAGAGCATTCAGCAGCTCATCTTATCTGCGATCTGGCTGACTGGAAGACATCTTACGGACAATGATTTGGCAAAAACACTCGCCGAGTCATTCCACATAGAGATACCTTCTCAGCGAGTGAAAGCTCAATGCGAGCAATTGGTTAAATCCGGAAGCCTCGTGCGCTTGCCATCATGCGAACTGAAGATCTCCGAGACCTCAAAGAAGAGACTCGAGGAGGAATTGCGCCAAGCTGAGGAGCTAACGGCCAAAGTAAAAGACAAGTTCAATGAGGTTTTCCGAAAGTTTTGCCCAGTGCTAGATGCAAGTGAGCAATGGGCGGTATTTCATGCCAGATTCCTTCTCCCGCTAGTTCGCGAAATAGGGGCCAGGACGTATCAGCTCATATCCGGGGGGCAGTTGGATTTAGACGCGACGGCAAGATTGCCCGAGTTCCTTTCAGCCTACTCGGTCCATCATCATCAAGGGCTGAGAAATGCGATCATCAAGTTCCTGGACCCGGGTGACGACAATGTGCGTGCCTATGTCCTTCGGCATTTGAACGCGTATTTTTGTTTGGAAGCGAGCAGCCTCGAACAGCCGACAATAGACCACCTGATGCAGAGTATGGAGCACCCTCCGGCATTCAAGATATTCGTCGACACAAATTTTCTCTTTTCATTCCTTGATCTTCACGAGAATCCATCAAATGAAGCCGCTAAATCTCTTGTAAAGCTAACCAAGCAATTAGAGGGTCGAGCGCTCTGCAAGTTTTACGTTTCCGCTGAGACGCTAGACGAGTTCAAACGTGTCGTCAGTGCGCAGCGAGATTTTCTCCATGGGTTGGTTTTGCCAGCCAATCTTGCCCAAGCTGCACTCGAAATGGATTTGAGTGCCATCGCTCAGAGATTCGTCGAGTTTTCGAAAAGCGCTGGACAGCCGATCTCTGCGGAAGCCTACTTCCGGCCATATTTGAGCGATCTGATTCCAACTCTTCGTGGCAAGCAAGTGGAGTTCTTCAATGAATCGATGAAGCCGTACTCAATGAGGCAGGATGTGATTGACGATATCCTGCAGCAACAGCGGTATGAAAGAAAACGGTATGGCGACAACGGGAAAAGCTACGAGCAGTTGCGGCACGATGTCGTACTGTGGCGTTTCGTAAATGAGAAGCGCCCCGTAAGAGTGGAATCGCCGGTCGAGGCGACGTTCTGGATCGTAACCGTCGATTATCACTTTTTGGGATTTGACCTCTACAAAAGGTCGGACCAGCATGCTTCGATCCCGGTTTGTCTACATCCAACCTCTCTAATCCAACTCTTGCAGTTCTGGCTTCCAAGGACACAGGAATTTGAGGAAGCAATTCTCGACAGTCTAAGACTGCCTCTTCTCTTTCAAGAATTTGATTCCTCCGCTGAACGTGTCACTGTCCGAATTTTGGAGACGTTAGCGCGATTTGAAAAGGTTGAGCAGCTGTCCACAAGCGTGATCAGCAATATTCTCGTCAATCAGGCGCTGAGGCAAGAAATTGCTCTTGAGGGAGATGTCCAGAAACAAGTCGATCTGGTTCGCGGCGCTTTGGTTGAGGAAAACGAGAAAGTCAGACAACATCTGGAAAGAGCGAGCGAAGAAAAAGAGCGTTTGACCCTTGAGGTGTCGGACAAGAACCGCGTGATCGATGAACTGAAGGCCAGGTTAGCTGAACGGGGAGAGCAGGCGCGCTCGTTACAAGAGAAGCTAGAGCGGTCGAAGAATAGCGACGAGGCTGAACAGGGGACAGGCACAGGAGTGCTCAGCCCGCATGACGACCTCGGGGCCAGGATGCAGATCTTCTATTTTTCGCTGACCTCGCTAATACTGCTACCGTTTTTGATTCTGGCATCATCATTTTGCCTGCGATGGCTACACAATCCGCTTGACGCTTGGAAAGCGCAAATCGTTGTCTTCAGTTCTATGGCTTTTCTTTGGGTAATACTCGTCGACTGGTTCGGTGGAAGAAGCAAAGCCATAAGATCGTGGAGTGTCTACGTTAAGTTCCATCAATTCAGGATTTGGTTACTCAGCCTCATAGGATTCGTTATCGGCTGGCAGATTGTCGAAAAGGTTGGCGGAACCGCTTTAGATTGGATAAAAGAAGTTCTTCCTTGGAGGAATTAGATAAGTTTTGGGAATGGCTTTGCGTCAAATCTGCCGGGCTGGCCAGCCTCCACGATTTTTTTCTTGTTCGTTCGCCCACATTGTTATGGCAGAGACGCTTGCGACAGGCAAAGCCTCTTTGTTTTTATGGATTTGACTCGCACCCCTATCGCAGGCTCTTTTCTTTCTGATTTCAGTTCCCGCTCTTCCCTTTCCTCCACTAAGTACTAAAAACTGAAAACTCTCTCCACTCCGCTAACCCCTGCCCCGCCAATCACTTCCAAATTACCTTTCTTTTTGTTGCTCTCTGTGCTTCTACTCTTCCGAACCGGCGCCCTCATCGAACATTTTTCCAGCCCTCAATCGTCCCGCAATCCGTTTCCACCGCACACAGTGAGCTCTACCGCTTTGTTTTCTGCTGCTTGCAGGATCGTTCGAACAAATGTGGTAATTTGCTAAATACTAGTACCATTGTTGTACTTGACAAATAGTGTAATTAATGCTAGCATGGGTCGTGATTGATCGGACGTATTCTCGCCAATTCCTCCCGAAATCTTCATCTCCGCGCACTCTGTGTCTCTGCGTTGAGTTCTCCGACCCTTTCCGTCCAACCTCTGTAGTTCCAACCACTTACGCACTACCCCTCGCAACGGCCGCTCCTCAACCCCTTTGCAATCAATCCGTTACGCACTCTTTTTATCTCGACGGGGGGTGTGCACCCCTGCCAACCTTCGAACCTTCCAATGTTCCAACGTGTTTCCGAGCTATCCCCTTTCTTTTCAGACTCTTGCGCGCTCTTTTGCTTTTTTGCACTTACAAAAATCACAACTCATTTCTTTTCAAGCGATTCCGCACTCTTTGCGAAAAAACACGGGGAGTGGAGCGGGGATGCCGACCTGAAGGTTGCCACTGCGGGGAAACTCGGTGCGGCGATGTGTGCTATTGGAGGCAGATTCACGGCGTGCGATCTGTCAGGATTGGTTTCCAGTGGGCAATACATCGACTTCTACAAGAGTCCGTGTCGCTGTCTAGCATTCCTCGACATTTGAGAACCGGAGATTATATGAATCGAAATCTTAAGCAATCACTATGGGTGTTGGCACTTGGAATCGCCTTTACCGGGTTGAACACGTCCAGTCTTACTGCGGGCGTTCCCGCACAACAGGACCAGGGCCGCGGCCAGGATCAGGATGATCATAATCGCAACCAGAACAGGGACCGCAACAACAACAATCAATACGCAGACAGCGGGTACTTTCAGCAGGGCTTGCAGGACGGCCAGCACGATCGCCAGTATGGCGGCAACCGCAATGACCACCAGCAACCCAGCAACAAGAACGACCGCCGTACCTACCAAGACGGGTACAAACAGGGCTTCAAGAACGCTGCAACCTATCAACAGAACGATCGAAGCGGAAACGTTAGTTACTTCGACCAGGGTTTGCGGGACGGCCAGAGCGATCGCCAGAATGGCGGCAACCGCAGCTACCGCCAGCAACCCAGCAACAAGAACGACCGCCGGGCCTACCAAGACGGGTACAAACAGGGCTACGGCAACACCGCGTACAATCAGCAGAACGATCGAAGCAGAAACGCCAATTACTTCGACCAGGGTTTGCGAGACGGCCAGAGCGATCGTCAGTATGGCGGCAACCGCAGCAATCACCAGCAACCCATCAACGGGAACGACCTACGTTCCTACCAAGACGGGTACCGCCAGGGATATCAAGGATTTCGAAACACCGACGGACGATCCAACTAGTCTCTTGCACAACGCAGATTGAGCGAAGAAAAACTAACTGATAGAAAACAGGGGCGGGCCGGATACCCAGGGCCAGGGAATGAATGCACCGATTCATTCTACGCAAGAGATGCGACTGGAGCGGCATTCCATGACATGGAGTGCTGCGTCCTTTTTTCGGCGGAGAAACCGGGCTGGTGTAGCTGCAGGCGCCTACTTGGTGGCAGGATTCGGGTCGTGGCTCGCCGGATCGGATTCACCGCGGAAGGGTAGCTTGAGTGCCCGGGAAATCTCAGGCCAGAATTCGCGGAGCACGTCGAAACCCATGTCTTGAAGGATGCTGTAAGTCACCGCCTGCGCCGCGGGTGCGAAGCCGCGCTCGTTATCCGGGTGATACGTATTGCTGAGCACAACGGTGCTGGTCGTGCCCAGCCATTCGGAAAAATTGAACATGCGCTTGCCATTGTCGCGGTGAGCCACGACCGCGTGCTCCATCGCGTGGAACATGCGCCTGCCGGCGGGGCCATGGGCTAGGCGGTAATAGCGCGGATCCTCCGAAAATATCCACGGATACGCAAATTCATTAAAGAACTTGGAGGAAGCCTGACCGGCGAATTCGGCGCCGAAGCGCTTGCCATACCCCTCGGCACCCTGTCCATAGCTGGGGTCCGCGTTTTCGGCTTGGTCAAGCCCCGCGCTGAAACCGGTGGCAAGAAACGTGACAGGGTCAACGGAATCCTGGACGAACAGAACGAATTTATCTTTGAGCTTGAGGGTGCACAACTTCGCGCCGGGCTTGTAGGTCGGGGGATGCACCGCTCTGCGTTCGAGTTGCCGGGCGAAGGTACCCACGACCTTCTTCAAGGGTCCGTCGTAGTCTTCTATTCGCACCATCGGCGGGGGCTCAACGCACGGCGCCGCTGCATTCTTCGTAGCCTCTTCCGTGAAAGGCACCGCTGGTGGCAGCTGAGGAGGAGCCGGCGGCTCTTGCGCGCAAACCACGCTGCCAGCCAGTCCGGCCAGCACCGCCAAGAAGGACATTCCTGCCAGCGCGCGAATGCGAGTTCGGTGTCCCACGGTCCGAAATAAAGCCTATCATTTTGCCTACCTGACCACGAAATGCACATTGCTCACATTGGATTATCGGAAAACGAAAACGACTCACTCCCCTTGTCACCAGCTGGCTGCTGCAACGCTGATTGATTGCGACAAACCAACGTTTCGAAAACCGACCCTGGTTGTCGGCAATGCTCCGGCTACTGCTCGGGAAGCTTTTCTTCGAGTTCGCTGGCGAGCTTGTGGACATCGGTGGTCTCGCTGAAGCCTTGAACCTGCTGGGTAGCAGATTTCACGTCGACGCCAGTGTGTTGACAGAGTTTTTGCAGCATCTGGAGCATCATGGTGAGCTCCTGCTCGGCGAGCATACCGACCTGAAGATCGAGGTGAGAGCGCCGCTCCGCCTGGCGAGCCATGCGATTCTGACTGATGAGCACGAAGATAGTCAGGAAAACGCTTTCGGAGGAGACAAAAAGCGCCAAGATGCCGAAGGGGAAAGGGTCGAAAGCTCTTACGCCGGGAATCAAATTCAGATTCACGGTGCTCCAGACGGCAACCAAAATCACGTGGAGCACAAGGAATTTCATGCTGCCGATAAATTTTACGATGGCATCGCTGACGTGCTCGGTAGGTGTCCGGCGATCTAGAGCTTCTTCTTCCAGCTTGGCGATGGCGGCGATATTGAATTGAGTGGGATTTTTCGCGATTTGGTCAGATACGGCTTTATTCATGCGGCGGGACTCCGGGCCATCCAGGATCGACTTTCACACAGGCGATTGGCAAGCAATTGAGTGCTTTGAAATCTACGGCCGACTGACGGCGCTAGTTTGTGTTGGAGCTTCGGTGTCGGCCGGATAGACAATGATCTCGACGGTGCCCCAACCGGAATCAGGGACCGAGCTCTTCCCTTTCCCGAGTCCGAGTGTTTTGAGTTGCGCATCATCAAAGGAGAAATTGCCGACGAGATAGTCTCGCACGACCATGGCGCGAGCCTGTGTCAGCACCAAGTCCTTTTGCGTATCTCCCGTAGTGCCCAATGAAACGACGACAACGGCAAGTCCAAACTCCGTGTCGGCCAGAAACTGGCCGGCAGCACGCAAAGATTTCTGGTTCTTTGGTTTGGCGGTGTCTACTTTGTCGAAGAGCTCCTTGGAGTCGAAAGTAAATGTCTTCAGAGGCACCGACTGGGGAAGCTGCGGGATTTCGTTTTTCGCCAGGTCGGAAGAGTTTTCGTAGCCGCGTTTCTTAAAGAAGCCGCGCAACAGGACATTCTGCTTCATGGCTTCCATGTTTTCCTGGAAAGCGGCGACTCCCGCCTGAGCATGGTTGACGGTGTCACGCATCCCGGAGGTTGTTTGGTCCATCTGGGTATAAATCTTTTTATCGTTGACCAAAGCGCCGATGGTTCCCTGACCCTGATTGATCTTTCCGCTGATGGAACTCATATTCGCCGAGGCCACAGTAACGTTTTCGAGGGCTTCCTGGCCGGTGTCCAGAAGGCCGTCGGCCTTTTTCATGAGGTCGGCAATGACGAGCGGGGGCTGGCTGGCGATTGTATCGTCATCTTTTACATTCAGGGCCTGGGCTGATCCGAAGGAGATGGAGACAAATTCGTTGCCCAAGAGGCCTTCGGTTTCGATGGCAGCGACAGAGTCTTGCTTGATGATGTCGTGCGTGGAGCGCTGGAGATCCATCAGTACGGTGATTTTACCGGCCGGATTGTGCGGCAGCTCGACTTCGCGCACGGTACCGGCGTGGACGCCACCTATGCGAACTTCCGCGCCGGGATCGAGACCGACTACGGTAGCGAACTGGGCCTTCAATCGATAGGTGGAGGAGAAGAGGTACTGCTTGCTCCCGATGAGGAAGATTCCCGCCGCCAGAATGGCCAGCGTTGCAATGATAAAAGCTCCGAGCCTCGCCGTCCTTGACATATAAGCTCCCTATGAATCCCGCTTCAGAAATTCCGAGACAAATTCGTTGTCGCTCTTCTCAAGCTCTGCGAAGCTGCCTTCGATCAGCACATTGCCTTCGTGCAGCAGGGCTATGCGATCGGCGATGGTCTTGGCGCTATGCAGGTCATGAGTGACCACAATGGAGGCCATCTCGTGTTCCTCCTGCAACTTGAGAATCAACTCATCGATCTCACCGGAGGTGATGGGATCGAGTCCGGCAGTGGGTTCATCGAGCAAGAGGATGCCAGGCTCAAGAGCCAGCGCGCGCGCCAGCCCAACTCGCTTCTGCATGCCGCCGGAAAGATCGCTAGGCATTTTCTTGAGATCGCCTTCCATGCCCACTCCGGCGAGCAGTTCTTTGACGCGATCTTCCTGCTCCGATTGCGCCATTTTTGTATGGCGCTTCAAGGGGAAGGCCACGTTCTGCTCCACGGTCAGGGAGTCGTACAGCGCGGCGTGCTGGAATAGAAACCCCATCTTTTTCCTGATCTCATTCAAGGCATCGAGATGGAGGCTGGTGATCTCCTGCCCGTGAATGAGAATCGAGCCGGAGTCCGGTTTTTGCAGGCCGATGATCAGCTTGAGAAGAACGCTCTTGCCGGTGCCGCTGCGTCCGAGCACGGCCAAAGTTTCGCGACTCCCCACGGTCAGATCAATGCCGTTCAGGACCATCTGGCTGCCGAACGACCTATGTAAGCCCCGCAGGACCACGGCTGGTCCGTCACTCTTCCCGCCAAAGCTTGCTATCGCCGGGGTGGCGCGGCTCTCCTCCAGCAGGAGTTCTTGTTCCGGGTGCGTCATGGAAAGAACACCAGGATGAATTTCACCAAAATGACGTCGGCCAAGATGACAAAGAGCGAAGATAGGACGACCGAACTCGTCGCTGAAAGCCCCACACCCGCGGTACCGCCCTGCGTGCGCATTCCCTGGAAACACCCGATCATCCCGATGATCAGGCCGAACACGGAAGTTCTGAAGGTTGGGGCCAGAAAGTCGCTGAAGCTGGCGCCGATAAAACCTTGATTGATGAATCTGTGGAGGGAAACCGGCTCGACCAAAGTATCCGCGATCCAACCGAAGAGCACGCCGCAGAAATCGGCGGCGAGAGTCAACAAGGGGAGCACTAGGATGCAAGCCACAATGCGTGTGAAAGCCAAGAACTTGTAGGGATTTACGCCGGAGGCTTCGATGGCATCGATCTGCTCGGTTACCTTCATGGAACCCAATTCAGCGCCGATGCCAGCCCCTACCCTGCCGCTGACAACCAGGCCGGTCACGACGGGGCCGGTTTCGTGGATGATCGAGTAGACGAGTGCGGCGGGAAGCATGGACTTGGCTCCAAATCGAACCAGGCTGCTGCGGCTTTCTAGGGAGAGCACGGCTCCGATGGCGGCACCCGCCAAGGCTACCAGGGGCAAGGATTTGGAACCTATTTCGTCGAGCTGACGAAGCAGCTCGCGACCTTCAAAGGGGCGTCGCACTGCGGCGCGCATCACCTGCCACGCAAAAAGGCCGAGATCGCCAAACCACTCGAGGAAGCGGTTGAGTAGACTCCAGACGGAAGTGATCGTAGATCGCATGAGTGATGTATCCTGCCGTGCGTCCGGGCTGATCCAGCGGCGAGGAATCTAATCCCCTCCTTGGCTGGAATTTCCATACTGAGATCGAGGATGGCTGTGGCAATTGGCCTGAGAGAAACCAATATCCTTAGAGTCAGAGATACCACGTTGAGAATTCTGATGTCTGTTCCAAAGGGGACACAAAACGCGGGGCTTCTTCGTGTTCTGGGTATTTGTTCATGGCGCTGGACCGGACGGCGGGCCGAAGTATTGAAGCGCAATGTGGTGCGGTCCTGCGCGGGAATTACGGCGCGGCGAGGCGGCTGAGGCAGAAGCGGAAGAAGGCGTCGGGATTGGAATCGAGGCAGACTTGGGCGTTGGGGGAGCCAGCGTCCGGGCGAGTAAAACCTTTTTCGTCGACGCGAATGTGCATGGGTTGGACGGGGCACAGATTGGGATTCAGTAGGAAGGCGATGGTCATGGGGTCGAAGAGTGTTGGCGTTTCCTGGCCCCACTGGTGGTAGAGCAGAGTTAGGGCGTCGGTGAGCGGCGTGCCCTGACTGAAGAGGAAGGCGCGCTTGACCTCGTCGAGCTTCAATTGGGTGGCGTCGAGGGGCATGACATAGAGGGGCACTCCCGCGGCGAAGAGTTTTTGAGCGGAAGGAATGTCATTCAGGATGTTCCATTCGGGTTGCGCGGGCTGGGGAGGTCCAAAGCCGAGGTCGCCATAGCCGCGCTTGATGGAGCCGCCCATGATGATAACGCGCTTGAGCTTTCGGAAGGTGGCTGGATCTTTGTCGATGGCGGCGCCGACGTTCATCAGAGGGCCGATGGCGATCAGTGTGACTTGGCCGGTGTTGCGGCGGATTTGGTCGAGGAGGAAAGCGACGGCGTCGGGGTGAGAGGGCTTGGCGAAGCGGTAGTTCTCGGCGTAGCGGCGCTGCGTGAATGTGCCCTTGGGGGGCGTGGGAACGCCAGCAGCCACAGGGATTTCCGGGCGACCAGCTTCGGCAAGGAAGCGGTCGAGGAGCTTGGCGCGGGTTTCGGTGTCGCCGAAGGTGGTAGTGATGCCGAGGATTTGGAGTTCGGGGCTGCGGAGGGCGAGTGCGACGGCGAAGGCGTCGTCGATGTCGTCGCCAATGTCGGTGTCGATGATTACTTTTTCGGGGAGGGCTTTCTCGGGAGCCGCAGGGGCCGGAGAGAATTGGTCTGAGCAGACAGGTGAGGCTATTAGGATTGCACAACCCAGGATGTGGATGAGGGCCGCCGCTGCGAGTTTAGACATAGGCAATCGCTGAGCTCCGTTGGGTACGGCGCTGATTGCGACGGACAAATTTTCCGCAGGAAAATTTGGTGCGGTCGAGAGGACTCGAACCTCCACGCCTTGCGGCGCTAGCACCTCAAGCTAGTGCGTCTGCCAGTTCCGCCACGACCGCGATGGCTTCCATCGTAAAGGCAATGGTGCAGGCTGTCAAATAAGGAGATTGAAGGGAAGAAAAAGAGCGGGCGACCTAAGAAGGCCGCCCCTACAAAACCGGGTTACGGTTTTTTCGGTTGCGCGGGCGCGGGTTGCGAACTCGCCGGAGGCTGAGAAGCAGGCTGCGTATTGGATTGCGGCTTTGCCGGCGTGGTTGAAGGCGTGGTCGCAGGAGTGGTGGCGGGTGTGGTCGCAGGCGCTGCCGGAGTTGTTGCGGGGGCCGGCTTTGGCACGGGTTTGGAAACCTTTTCAAGGATCGAGCTGCCCTGCCCAACGGCCTTATCGGTGCGCAGTACCAAGGCCATCGCGCACAGCATGAACATGACGGCGCACCACGTCGTGGCTTTCGAAAGAACGTTAGCCGCGCCACGCGGACCGAAGGCCGTCTGGCTGCCAGCGCCGCCGAAGGCGCCGGCGAGGTCCGCGGCCTTGCCGCTCTGGAGCAGCACAACAATGATCAGCACCAGGCAATTTAGAATGAAAAAGCCGGTGAGCAGCCAAGCGGCGAACCGGAAGCCAAGCACAATAACTCCGACACCGATGAGCAGCGCAATTCCCCACTTGACCGCAGTTTTTGTCTCCATACCTACCTTCTATCTATCAAGAAATCAAAAATCCCGAGCCGTGCGGGAGCGCTACGTGAAATTCACGAGCGCGGCGAACGACTTGGGGTCGAGGCTCGCTCCGCCCACAAGCGCGCCATCCAATTCTTCCTGCGCCATCAACCCCTGAATATTGTCAGGCTTGACGCTGCCGCCATAGAGAATCCGGAGGGCGGAGGCATGGCGGACGGAAAACTTCTCCCCCGCGCATCGCCGGAGCAAGCGATGAGCTTCGGCGGCAATTTCCGGGGTCGCGGTGCGGCCCGTGCCGATGGCCCAAACCGGCTCGTATGCAATCAGAATACGGGAGAACTCCTCCGGGGTCAACGCGCCGGGGCCGCCGCTGAATTGCCGGCTGAGAACCTGTTGAGTAAGGCCAGCGTCGCGGTCCTCCTGCGTTTCTCCCAGGCAGACAATGGGGGTGAGGCCGCTCTCCAGCGCCATCAAGGACTTCTTGGCAACATTGTCATCCGTCTCACGAAAAAGCTGGCGGCGCTCGGAGTGGCCGATAATGACATAGCGGCAGCCGGCTTCGGCAAGCATGGGGGCGGAAACTTCGCCGGTGAAGGCGCCTTCCTTGCTCCAGGAGACGTTTTGGCCCGCGATGGCGATGCTGGAACCTTTCGCGGCCTCGACCGCGGTAGAAATTGCGGTGAACGGCGGGGCGACCACGATGTCGCAATGTTTCGCGGCGGCAACGAGCGGAAGGAATGAGGAGAAAAACGCGCGAGTGTCCGCGAGCGTTTTGTACATTTTCCAGTTGCCGGCGATTACGCGGCGTCGCATGTCAGAACCTCCGGAAAAAGAAAAGATTTAACACAGAGTACGCAGAGTACGCAGAGTTCACAGAGAAGAGCGGCGGTCATTTGTCGGTGAGGGCTTCGACGCCGGGGAGTTTGCGTCCGCCCAGGAATTCGAGGGAGGCGCCGCCTCCGGTCGAGATGTGCGAAATTTTGTCTGCCACGCCGGCTTGATGGACCGCGGCGACGGAGTCACCACCACCGACGATCGATGTGGCGCCGCTGCTGGTGGCTGCGGCGACGGCTTTGGCCACTTCGAGCGTGCCCTGGGCGAAAGCGGGCATTTCGAATACGCCCATGGGGCCATTCCAAACGATGGTTTTGGCAGCGGCAATTTTCTGACGATAGGTGTCAATGGTCTTGGGACCGATATCGAGCCCCATCCAGCCGTCGGGAGTGGCAGAAACGGAGAGCGTCTGCGTTGCGGTATCCGCTTTGAATTCGGCGCCGACGACGTGATCGACAGGCAGGAGAAGGGCGAATTTCTTTGCTTGCGCTTCTTCACGCAAGCGGCGAGCGAGTTCGAGCTTGTCTTCTTCGACGAGCGACTTCCCGATGGGCTGGCCTTCGGCTTTGAGAAAGGTATAGGCCATGCCGCCGCCAATGAGCATGGCGTCGGCGATCTTCATCAAGTTTTCGACGACTTCGATCTTGTCACTGACCTTGGCGCCGCCGAGAATCGCCACAAAGGGGCGCGCGGGATTGGTGACTGCTTTGCCGAGGTAGGCCAGCTCTTTTTCCATAAGCAGGCCGGCGGCGGATTGCTGGACGAATCGCGTGATGCCGACTACGGAAGCATGCGCGCGATGCGCGGAGCCGAACGCATCACAGACGAAAAGGCCGTCGCACAGAGCGGCGAGATGTTTCGAAAAAGCTTCGTCGTTCTTTTCTTCCTCGGGATGGAAGCGGACGTTTTCGAGAAGGAGGATATCGCCGTCGGCGAGTGTTTTGCTCTTCGACTCCGGAACGGGCCCGACACAGTCCGAGGAAAATCGAACCGGCCGGCCGATGAGTTCCTGGAGCTTCTTGGATACGTGCACGAGCGAGTATTTCGAGTCCGGACCGCCCTTGGGGCGGCCGAGATGCGAAGCGAGTACGAGGCGGCCGCCCTTCTGAATGGCGAGGCGGAGTGTGGGGAGCGATTCGCGAATGCGAGTGTCGTCGGTGACCACGCCGTCTTTGAGCGGAACGTTGAAGTCCACGCGGATGAAGACGCGCTTTCCGCGAAGATCGAGATCGTTGATGGTGAGCTTGTTCATGATTTCGTGACTCGTGACTTGTGAAAAAGAAGGGCGGACTTGAAGTCCGCCCCTACAACTAGAATTTACTTGCCAGGAGCTTGATCAGGTCTCGGCAACGGCAGGAGTAGCCCCACTCGTTGTCGTACCAGGCCAGAACTTTTACGCAGCGGTCGCCGACGACCTTGGTGTATTCGGCATCGACGATGGAGGAATTCGAATTGCCTTTGAAATCGGCAGAGACGAGTTCCTCCTCCGTGTAGCTGAGTATGCCTTTCATCGGGCCGTTGGCAGCGGCCTTCAGGGCGGCGTTTACGGTCTCTTTGGTGGCGGGCTTTTCGACGAACACTGTGAGGTCGACGACGCTGACGTTGGGCGTGGGCACGCGCATGGCATAACCGTCGAGCTTGCCTTTCAATTCGGGGATGACGAGGTGCAGAGCTTTGGCGGCGCCGGTCGAACTGGGAATCATGTTGATCGCGGCGGCACGCGCGCGGCGCAGATCCTTGTGCGGGAGGTCGAGCAATTTCTGATCGTTGGTGTAAGAGTGGATGGTCGTCATGGTGCCGCTGTGGATGCCGAAGGTTTCATGGAGCACCTTGGCGACGGGGGCGAGGCAGTTGGTGGTGCAGGAAGCGTTGGAAATGACGTGGTGCTTTGCGGGATCGTAGGTCTTGTCATTCACGCCGAGGACGAAAGTCGCATCGGGGCCATCGGCGGGCGCGGAGATGATGACTTTTTTCACGGGCGCGCGGAGATGCTTCTTGGCATCCACGCCCTTGGTGAAGAGGCCGGTGGATTCGATGACGATATCAGCGCCGACGGAGGCCCAATCGATTTCGGCGGGATCCTTGGTCTTGAAAACCTTGAAGCTTTTCCCTTCCACGGCGATGGCGTCCTCGGTATGCGTGACCTTGTGCGGCAGATTGCCGAGGACGGAGTCGTACTTCAAAAGGTGCGCGAGGGTCTTCGCGTCGGTGACGTCGTTGACGGCTACGAACTGAATGTCCTTGTCGTCGAGCGCGGTACGCATGATATTGCGACCGATGCGGCCGAAGCCGTTGATGCCGACCTTAATGGGCATTACTTCCTCCGATGGGGTGTCAGAAATTGCGGCCGGACAGGAGCGCGTGACGGCCGCGGGTGAACAGAAAATGCTATGGGTTGCGCGGACAAAAGTCAACGCGCGGATAATTAGGCCGCTATAATGTGGCCGCCGATGAACGACTGGTCACCTGCGTCTATCCTGCGCTGGCTGTTCGATTCGGAACATGGCACGTCGGATCGCCTGCTTCCCTGCTGGATTTTTCTGCGAGCTCTTGGCCTCGTTTATTACTCCGCGTTTTTCTCACTGGCCTTTCAAATTCGCGGATTGATTGGGCCGCATGGAATTCTTCCCGCCGGCGAATATCTGCAAGCGTTGGCCGCGCGGTTCGGCCATTTGGGGTACTGGTATGCGCCGACGATGCTTTGGATTTCGAGCAACTCGCGCATGCTAACGGGAATTTGCTGGGTGGGCATGATCGCCTCGTTGCTGCTGGTCTTGAATTTGTGGCCGCGCGGCATGCTGGTGGTTTGTTTTGTGTGCTTCCTTTCGTTTGTCAGCGCGGCGCAGGAATTTTCCGCTTATCAGTCCGACGGTATGTTGCTGGAGGCGGGATTCATTGCGATGTTTTTCGCGCCGCCGGGATGGCGACCCGGATGGGGCGAAGCGAGTCCGCCATCGCGCGCGAGCCTGTTCCTGCTGATATGGGAAGGCTTCCGGATCTATTTCGAATCGGGTGTGGCGAAGATTATGGGCGGCGACCCGCAATGGCGGAACTTCACCGCGCTGGATGAGTATTACCAGAACGGCCCGCTGCCGACGTGGATCGGCTGGTATATGCAGCACCTGCCGCACTGGTTCCATGCGGCGACCGCTTTTGTGACGTTGGCCCTGGAACTGGGGCTGGCGTGGATGATGTTTCTGCCGCGTCGCGTTCGAATCTTGTGCTTCTTTATCGTGACGCCATGGCAGATTGGGATCATCCTCTCCGCGAACTATACCTTTCTGAATTATCTCGTTCTCGCTTTGGGGTTTCTGTTGCTCGATGACCGCTTTCTACTGCCCTGCTTGCCGGGATTCTGGAAAAGAAGCTTCCTCGCCGCCAAAGAAGGGAACCCGCTTGGAGAACCAAGAGCGGAAAGAGACTGGCGCAGGAAACTGCGCGCACAGTTCTCTGCGCTGAAGCTGGCCTTCACTGCCGTGATGCTCACCTGGATTTTCTACGTCACGCTAGCTGAAATGGTACGGATGGTCAAACCATTGCCATTGCCCACGACTCCCGTCTCGGCGGTGGAGCCGTTTCGCATCGCCAACCGCTACGGACTCTTTGCGATGATGACGCGCGGGCGCTACGAGATCGAGTTTCAAGGCTCGGACGATGGACAAACGTGGGTCGTCTATCCCTTCCGCTTCAAGCCACAAGATCCGAGCAAGGCGCCGGGAATTTACGCGCCGTATCAGCCGCGTTTCGACTGGAATTTGTGGTTTGCGTCACTGAGCTCGTGGCGGCAGGAGCCCATCGTCGTGCGCACGGAGCAGAGTTTGCTTCGCGGGGATGTCGACGTGCTTTTGCTTTTTGCAGGCAACCCGTTTCCGCACGCTCCGCCGCGGCAGGTGCGCGCCCTGATCTGGCAATACTGGTTCACGACGCCAGCCGAAAAGCGCTCGCAAGAACTGTGGTGGCGGCGTCAGCAACTCGGGGTCTATGCGCCCACACTCGAGCGAGAAGCAGACGGAAGGATTGTGGTGCTTCAGTGGCCGCCCGCGATGGAACCTCACGAGTGAAGCGATCGACGAAAACGCGGTTGTGGAAGCGGGCCTATTGAGGGAACTGCTTGATCGAGGTGACGTGGTCGCCCATGAAGCGGACGAAGACGGTCTTCGACGGCGGCTGGCCGTAGATCCAGTCTTCGATATCGTTGCCATCGGAATCACGCTCACGCACTTTGCGGTCGGGCTTCCCGATCGCGGCAACAAGTTCCTCGCGGTCCATGCCTACCACGGGCCGGCGGTCCTGAATGGCCTTTTTCATTTCCGGCTGCAGCGTATCGAACCACTGCACGGCAGCGGAACGCTCTTTCGAAAAATTCAAGAAAGGCGAAAGGATGTGCTTCAATTCGTCCGGCGTGATGTCCGGGAGCGGCTTGTTGAATTCCAGGAAAATGGTGCTGCCCATGCCAGGTTGCATCCCCGGCGGGCCCGGATCCTGCGCCGGGGTGCTCTGCGTCGGGGGGTAACCGCCGCCCCCCATGCCGATCTGGAGATGATCGCGCCAGTGCTTCTTGCCGCGCCCGCCGCCGTTCACATCGACGATGATTTGATGATCGTGGAATTCCAACTTGGTGATCTGCACGCTATCACCGGTATTTACCGCCGGGCCGTGCGTAGCGACGGCGCGATCAAGCGTCTCGGTCTCTAGCGGCTTGCCCACGCTGACATGGAAACCTTCTTTACCCGCGGGCAGCGGCTTGATGGCTTTGGCAAATTCACCGGAGACGTAGCGGATAAGAGCAAGCTTCGAATTCTCCTGGAGCGTGGCGTTTTTCGCGGGGGATGCGGTTTTCGACTGGGATTGGCTCTGGGACTGCGTGTTGTCCTGAGATGAAGCGGCGTTCGGGAACAGGGGAATTTCCGCGTCCGAAGGAAAGCTGGAGGAGGGGTTGGCGGGCGGACGAAGGCTGTTGACCCGCGGGACGTCCGCGTCGGCCAAAAGGAAAAACGCAAGAGATAAGACAAGCCAATACAACATAAGAAGTGCAGTCCGCCCCAGCGGCCCACGTTCCTTATTCTACGATGCTGCGAGGCCTCTGAACAGGTGCATCGCTCGGGAGCGGACAGTTCTTTTTACCGACTCTCTCGATTGGAGCTGAACTCTACTACGGGACGGGGGTGCTCGCCAACCCCTTAGCGGGACACGACTTGGACGCCTTGGCGGTCAATGGTCATGGGCAGAACCTCGGCACCGGCCTCACGAATGGCCTTTTCCACACGTTCCCGGGCGTCTGGTTCGACCAAAAGAACCACGCAGCCCCCTCCGCCCGCTCCGCAGACCTTGCCCGCCAGCGCGCCATTGCGGCGGGCGTTGTCGATGACCCGGTCGATGGTCTTCGTCGAGATCGTGGGCAAGTTTCTCTTGCGGAAGGACCACTCTTCGCGCATTAGGCGGCCGGCTTCGGGCCAGTCGGGTTTCTCGAAAGCCAGGCGCATCTGCTGAGCGACGTCCGAGATCCGCTCGAGGCTGTTCTGCACGGCGAGCTTGCCGCCGATGTGAGCCTTGTAAACTTCCCAGTTGTTGATGCCGTGCTGGCGCGGCTTGCCGGTGTAACAGACCATCACGCGACGCTCGAGTTCGTCCAGGTTCACACGCAATTCGACGCGATGTTCACCGCCGGGCGGGAGTTCGATGGCAGCGGCGCCGCCGAAGGCCGGCGGGTAATGATCCTGCGTCCCGGTAGGAACATTGATGACGATGGCTTCGGCGTCGCGGCTGATGTGGATCCAATCGACCTTGCTCTTGCCTGCTCCGGTGAAGCGGTCGAGCCCGGCGCAAATCGCCACAGCCATGGCGCTGGAGCCGCCGATCCCTGCGCCCGCGGGGGCTTCCGAATCGGTGGTGAGCGTAAAGCCGCCCTGCGGCTGGAAGAACTTTGTAATTTCCGCGAGGAGCGGGAGGCGGTAGCGCTTGGCCTTCACGAGCGCGGCGAAAGAGGCAAAGCTTTCTTCGAGCTTGATGTCGCGGGAAACCAGCTTGATGCGGTTGTCGCCGCTGGGATGCGTTTCGATGACGCACGAAGCGTAGAGCGAAATCGCGGCGTTCACGGTGACGGCACCCGGATGAAACAGATAGAGCGGCCAAATGTCGAGCGTGCCCCCGGCAAAGTCCACGCGAGTCGGTGCTTTTGATTCGATGATCATGAGTGCGAGTTAGCTCGATTCAGGGGGATTTTTCAGTCGAGCCAGTTTGAGGGATTAAGACAGCCATCTCAAGCAATGACCGCGATGACTGTCCCCGGAACGACAATAATCTCTGTACTCATGAACGAACAAAGAACCGCCCTTAGGTGAAAGAGTCAGCTACCGCCGGCGGCGCGGTTGCGGTTGATGAGTTGCGGGCCGTCCTTTTTCTCTTGGGCGAGGGCGGGATTAGGCTCGAAGCAGCGGCGGCAGCGGGCTTCGTAGGCGCCCATCGCACCGACAACAATCAGGTCTTCACTATCGACAAGCCGCTGGGTGTGAACCGCGGGATTGCCGCAGCGGACGCAGATCGCGAGCAGCTTGGTGATTTCCTCGGCGATGGCGAGGAGACGCGGCATGGGTTCGAACGGGCGGCCGCGATAATCGGTGTCCAGGCCGGCGACAATGACGCGTTTGCCGAGATTCGCGAGCTTGGTGCAAACATCGACTACCTCATCGCCAAGGAACTGCGCTTCGTCGATGCCGATCACTTCCGTACGCGGCGACAACTTTTCCATGATCTCGGCGGCTTTGAACACGTTGTCCGACGGAATGCCGAGGCCCGAATGCGACACGATTTCGTTGGCGGCGTAACGCTCGTCGATGGCCGGCTTGAAGATCTGCACGCGCTGGCGCGCGATCTCCGCGCGGCGCAGCCGCCGGATCAACTCTTCACTCTTGCCGGAAAACATCGGGCCGACGACGACTTCGATCCAGCCCATATTGCCTTTGACGATGTCCACGGTTGCTCCCTCAAAACCAGTTATCCGTTTTCAGTTCTCAGTAGCCAGTATAGAACTTCAATCTCGAAAGCTATGAGCCTCTATCTATGAAGCTCTACCGATTTGACTCCGAAGCGCCGACGGCAGCGGCGCGGTACAACTTCCTATTATAGAACGGCGCGAAAGCGGCAATCACGGCAACTCGAAACGCTTCCTGCCGCGTGATGAAATTGTTCGAGAGCACACCCCAGGCGCCCTGCGCGTCGCGGATGCCCACGGAGCCAGCAAACCGGTCAATTGCTACTGCAAGCTCCACGCCGTTTTCGAGAACTTCGTGAGCCAGCGCTTCCGGAAGCTCGATGCTTCCGGAGCGGCCATAGTGGCCTCGCCCACCGTCGGAGACATAGGCCCAGCTTTCCAGGAAGACGCGGCGATGTCCGCTCTGCTGCAATCTGGAATGACGCAGCATCTCGTCCGCTGATGCACCCTCGTGGACGACATCGAGCCCGCCTTCGAGGCCGACGAAGTATTGCCAGGCCGCACCACCCTGGCGCGCCATCTCCACCAGGGCTTCCGCGCGCTGGCGGGCACCGCGCATCAATTCATCCCTCGACGCCGGGGTGTGGCTGACTCCGCTCTCGACTTCCACGCCGACGACTTCGAATTGAGCATCGTGAGCAAGAGCCGCAGAAAATGCCTGGAGGGCTTCCGTGACGGCGTTGAGCTTCGGGCCGCGCTTGCTGCCGACGGCTATGGTGATTTTTTTCATTTGGAAAAATGGCGACCGCCCGATTCTAACGGTACTTGGACAGGAATTTCACTCGGAATTCGCGAGGCTGAGGAAAACTCAGGTGGGAGATGCTCAAAGAGCTCATCCTTTACGTGAAATTGGGCGCAGGATTCGTACGGCCATCATGGCAGACTTTCGCTGCAATTCCTAGGGTTTTGCCCTCGCCGTGCTCTCGCGCACGATCAATTCCGGCTCGACGGTGACGGTCTTCGGATATGGTGTTTTCGCTGGTGCATTGATGCGCCTGAGCAGAATCTGCGCCGCGATGACGCCCATTTCGCGCAAGGGTTGCCGCACCGTCGTCAGCGCGGGGTTTTGAAACGCTGCGCTCTGAATGTCATCAAAGCCGACAACGGAAACATCTTCCGGCACGCGCCGGCCTGCTTCCCGCAGCGCGCGGATCGCTCCGATCGCGGAAATATCATTGAACGCGAACAGCGCCGTGAACGCTTCGCCCGTGGCAAGCAGCTTTCGCGTGACACCATACCCTACTTCGGGCGACGGCGATCCGCTATCGAGCTGCCCCACGAGCCGTTCGTTGATTTCCAGACCCAATTCCTTCGCGGCCCCTCGCTCCGACTCCCAGCGTATTTCGGTGTCCGAGCTGAACTCCTGACCTTTAAGGAACGCAATCTTGCTGTGTCCAAGCTGCACAAGATGCTCCATGGCGAGCTTGGCGGCGAGCGCGTGGTCCAATACGATGTTCGTTACGCCTTCCACTTCGCGGTGCGCGGAGACTGCCACGACGGGAATCAGCGCACCCTTCTGGCACGTCGTGTCCACGGCGATCAAGCCCTCAACCGCACGCTGCTGCAGCAACCGCGGGTATTCCATGATCAAATCGGAGCGGTGCCGATGGCTGACCACAAAATAAAAATAGCCCTCTTCCAGGAGGTGGTCCTCAATGCCGGACATTACCAGCGCGGCGTAGCCTTCGCTGATCTCCGGCACCACCACTCCGATGGTAAAACTCCGCTGGGCGCGGAGCGACCGAGCCATGAAGTTTGGACGGTAGTTCAGCTCCCGTGCTGCTATCCTGATGCGTTCCTGAGTCCGATGAGGAATTGATTTTGCGGCGGGAGATCGATTAATGACAAGGGACACCGTAGCTGGCGAAAGACCAAGGTGCTCTGCCAGCAACTTCAAGCTGACGGACCGCGCTGAGGTGTTACTGCGCGGCGGAGAAGACGGAACCGTTTTCGCTCGGATCATGGGGTGTTTCGTGGGCGTAGTCTGGCACACAGAAGTTGGCCAGGCAAGCGGCGAAGTGCGGTCACGAACTGTACAAAAGTGAACAGACAACCGGCTTCCTGCGCTGACATCCTATTCCCCGATTTCAGGGGCTCCATCTTCCAGTTTCAAATTTGCGCTTGACAACCGCCGTGCAACGGGTGTTCCATGCTCACTAGGGGTGTGATAAATCGATTTACTGAATTTGTTTTTCCAATGTTTGCAAAGATCGATCTTGGGGTGATGCCATGCGTTTGAAGTCTCTTCTGATTCTTATTCTCGCGTTCTGCGCTCTTCCAACTTACGCACAGTACCGAGCTTCGATTCAAGGGGTCGTGACCGATCCGGACGGAGCCACTGTCTCCGGAGCGACGCTCACGTTAACGAATCTGGAAACCAACCAGAAGCTGACTGCTACGAGCGACGCGAACGGAATTTACAACTTCAACGCCCTTCCTCCCAGCAGGTATTCCCTCACGGTAGAGAAGGCGGGTTTCAAGAAGAAGTTTCTCGACAATGTTGGTGTCATCGCGGAACAAGCGAACGCCTTGAATATCCAGCTTGAAGTCGGCCAGGTCACAGAATCGGTCACCGTCAACGGCGATGAGATCCCGGCCATCGATACGGAGACCGCCTCCGTCTCCGGCACCGTCTCCAGCAACCAAATTCAACATATGCCTTCGTTCGGCCGCGATGTCTTCCAACTGCTCCAGTTAGCGCCGGGCGTCTTCGGCGATGGCGCCCAGGGAAGTGGCGGCGGCAGCCAACAGCTTCCCGGCACACAGGGCCCCGGGGGAACCGGCGGCAACTCCGGCATCTTTCAAACGGAAAACGGTCCGCAGGTTCTGGCCAATGGCGGGCAGTATGAAAACAACGGTATTACGATTGACGGTATCAGCACTTCGAGCGCTGTATGGGGTGGAACTACAATCATCACGCCGTCTGAAGACTCCGTTGATAGCATAAAAGTTGTCTCCACTGGCTATGACGCCGAGAATGGACGCTTCAGTGGCGCCCAGGTTCAGGTCACTTCCAAGAGCGGCACCAATCAGTTCCATGGCAGTCTCTTCTTGGATGCTCACCGTCCGGGCCTGAACGCTTTTCAGCGGTTCAATGGCTTAGGCAATGGCGTGTTGAGAGACGAAGATAGGTTTAATCAGTTCGGCGGCAGCGTCGGCGGCCCGATTTGGAAGAACAAAATCTTCTTCTTCTTCGCCTATGAGACTGTTCGCAACCCCAGCTCCAGCAGCACTGGCAACGGATGGTACGAAACCCCGGCTTTCGCCGCGTTAGCACCTTCCGGAAGCATCGCCGCGAAGTACCTCAGCTTCCCTGGTTCGGGCGTCGTCAGCACTGGCATCAATAATTCCACCTGCGCTAACGCTGGCCTGACGGAAGGGGTAAACTGCCGAACGATTCCGGGCCAGGGGCTGAATATCGGCACCCCTTTGACAACAGGCTTGGGTACGCAGGACATGGGTTGGACTAGTCCTACCAGCCCCGGCACCGGCGGCGACGGCAAAGGGGGCGCCAACAATCTAGGCACCGTGGCCGACATTGCGAATTACCAAACGTCTAGCTCGACCACCTCTACGAGTGAACAGTACAGTGGCCGCCTCGATTGGGATGTCACCCTTAAGGATCGTATCGGCTTTACGATCTACTACGTTCCGCAGTCAAAGAGTTTTCTTAACGGCGGGGCCCGTGCCTACAACTTTTTCCATCACACGCAAATCAATGAAGCGTTCACTACCATCTGGAACCACACCTTCTCGCCGACCCTCCTCAACGAAGCTCGCGTGAATGCTGCCGGATGGCGCTGGAATGAAGTCGGCTCCAACCCGCAGTCGCCGGTTGGGCTTCCCTCCGACACCATTGGTGACCTTGGCACTATAGGTGCGCTAAATTCTTTTGGACCTAACGTCGGCAGCATCTTGGACCAGTGGACTTACACCTTCAAGGATGTGGCCACCAAGATTTACGGACGTCACACCATTAAGTTTGGCGGTGAAGTCACGCGCCTCTTTTACCTGAACGAATGCGCCGGTTGCGGCGTGCCAAACTACAACTTCTTCAACTTGTGGGACTTCCTCAACGATGCGCCGCATAGGGAAGGGGGAGGCTTCAATCCTTTTACCGGATTTCCCACGACGCTTCGCCAGGACGACCGCGAAAACATATGGGGCATCTTTGGCCAGGACGATTTCAAACTACGATCGAACCTGACGGTCAATCTCGGCCTCCGCTGGTCCTACTTTGGCCCGCTCTCCTCCAAGGAGGGCAACATGTTTGTGGCCATCCCTGGCGCAGGGGCGAATTACTTGACTGGGTTGACCGTTCGGAAGGGAAATTCTTGGAACGCGCAGAAGGGTAACTTTGGACCGCAAATCGGCATTGCTTGGAGCCCGACTTCGGTGTTCGGCCATCAGTTCCAGAACCGCTTGGTGATTCGCGGCGGTTACGGCCTGAACTACAACCAGGAAGAAATCGCTATTTCAGCCAATATTGCAGGAAATCCCGGGTTGGTGGTCTTTCCGTCGTTCACCCAGAACACCGCGAGCCCCTCGAGTTGTGCGCAGCCGTTGCCGAACTGCGGCATTATATATGCCGTTTCGTCGAATGTGCACTCACTCTCAGGTTATCCGGCGAACCCCAACTCGGTTGCGACCTTTGGCTCGAATGGGCTACCCGCATCCGGCTCGGTTGGTGTCAGCATATTCCCTCGCGATCTCCCCACTATGCTTACCCATCACTACTCGGTGGATGCCCAATACGATCTGGGTCACCAGTTCGTTGCCTCGTTGGGTTATCTGGGAAGTTTATCGCGTAACATCTATTTTCACGAGAACCCGCTTGCCGTCCCTGCAACCTTAGGTTTCGCCTTCAACCCGCAGATTGGCGGCGGGGACCTCTGGGGCGTTTCCGGCCGCGGTAACTACAATGCAATGCTCGCTGAATTGAAGCATCAGTTCTCGCACCAGTTCATGGCCGATGCTCAATTCACCTGGGCCAAGAGCATGGACACGAGTTCCGCGCCTTACTCGGAACAGGACTACCCGTATAACCTCAGTCTGAATTACGGACGCTCTGACTATAACGTTAGCAAGGCATTTAAGCTTTACGGCTTGTGGCAGCCGGTCTTCTTCCACGGCAGCAACAGTTGGATGGAAAAAATCGCTGGCGGCTGGTCGCTCAGCGGCATCTTCAATCTTCACTCTGGATTCCCCTGGACCCCAGTGGCGAGTGTTGTCGGAGGAAACCTCTATTGCGGACAATGCGGTTATTCGGAAGTGCTCCCCATTTACATGGGCGGCGCGGGCTCTAGCACCAGCAACGATCAATTCAAGACTGGTTCGAACTATCCCAAGGGTGCCGAGGCGTATTTCGCGTTTCCAAGTTACACTCCTTTCGGCGGTAGCAACTCCGGAACCGCGCTTCCCCAGGTCGGCCTACGTCGCAACTCGTTCACCGGTCCTGGATACAGGGATGTGGATGCGACACTTGCCAAGGCCTTTGGCCTGCCCAAGATGCCCGTACTCGGGGAAAGTGCCAAGGTTGAGTTCCGGCTTAATGCCTACAACCTGTTCAACAATTTGAACTTCAAGCCGGATAGCATCTCGAGAAACATTGGCTGCAAAGCTACCGTTCTACCCGACAAAAGCTGCCTAGCCCCCCCGGGCAGCCCGGGCATAAGCAACCCGAGTTTCGGCAGAGCTCAGTCTGCCCTCGGTGCACGCGTCGTAACGCTGGGGGCTCGCTTCAGCTTCTAAACCTTCCGGAGGCGCTTCACCCCGGCGCCTCCGTTTGTATAGGGCGGCAACCTGCCAACGAGTTCCCCACACCCCGGGAAGCTCCCTCGTTGGCAGCTTTTCACAAACACTCTTCGAGTGCTCATGAGGGAAAAGAAGCCTTATGAAGAAGTTGGGCCTTTGCTTCGCTCTGGCAACCATTCTGCTGCTGCGCTCTACCTCTCTTGAATCTTCGCCGCGCGAGAACTCGCCCGCCGCAGCACAAGAGATCACTGTGGATGCCGCAGCCCCCTCCCATCCCTTCCCGCACTTCTGGGAAAAGATGTTTGGTTCCGGCCGCGCCATTCTTTCACTCCGCGAAAGCTATCGCCACGACCTCGGTGAGACAAAACGCATTACCGGCTTCGAATATGTTCGTTTCCACGCCATTTTCCACGACGAAGCCGGCTTCTACGACGAAGACAAAGACGGCAAGCCGGTCTACAACTTCTCCTACGTGGATCAGATCTACGACGGCTTGCTTGAGAATCACGTCCGCCCGTTCATCGAACTCAGCTTCACTCCGAAAAAGCTCGCCTCCGATTCGAACGCGCTCCATGCCTTTTGGTACAAACAGAACGTTTCTCCGCCGAAGGACTGGGGAAAGTGGGAACAGCTCGTCGAGGATTTCACGCGTCATCTCGTCGCGCGCTACGGCATCGACGAAGTCGCGCATTGGTATTTCGAAGTGTGGAACGAGCCCAACATTGATTTCTGGGCCGGCGATCCGAAAGAGGCCACCTACTACGAGCTATACGACCGCGCCGTGCGCGCCATCAAGCGCGTGAGCCCGCGCCTGCGCGTCGGCGGCCCGGCCACGGCACAGGCTGCGTGGGTGGACCGCTTCCTTGCGCACTGCAAAGAGAAAAACGTCCCGGTGGACTTCGCGTCAACTCACGTCTACGGCAATGACAAGGCCGAGGATGTCTTCGGCACGCACGAACAGATTCCACGAAATCAAATGGTCTGCCGCGCAGTCAAAAAAGTTCACGAACAGATCGCCGCATCCGCTTTCCCGAATACGCCGCTCATCTGGAGCGAGTTCAACGCCAGCTATATGAATGAGCCCGCCGTGACAGACACAGCTTTTATGGGCCCGTGGATGGCCGACACCATCCGCCAATGCGACGGCCTCGCCGAAATGATGAGCTACTGGACGTTTTCGGATGTTTTTGAAGAACAGGGTGTCGTGAAAACGCCGTTCTACGGTGGCTTCGGTTTGCTCGCCGAACGGAGCATCCCTAAGGCTGCCTTCAACGACTTCGCGCTTCTTCATCATCTCGGCGACACACGCCTCGAAGCCAACTCCGATAGCGTCATCGTCACGCGCCGCAAAGACGGCTCACTCGCCATCGCCGTGTGGAATCTCTTCCTGCCCGAAGAAGCCGGTTCGCCGAAAACCGTCACGTTGCACTTCAAGAATCTCAGCGGGACGCCATCCGCGCGGGTCACCATCGTCGACACGGAACACGGCTCGCCGCTGCCTGCCTGGGAAAAGATGGGCCGGCCTGCATTCCCCACGCTTGCGCAAATTGAAGCACTGCGCAAAGCCGCCGCGCTACCCACTGCGCAAACGCGGACGCTCAAGAACGGCTCCCTCGCGCTCACGCTCCAGCCTCATGCCCTGGCACTCATCGAGATCGGCCGATAGTCCTCAGCCGGAGCGAAGCCATCAGTACATATAATTGCGCCGCTATTGCTTGTGGAATCCCGCGCGGGCCATTCCGTTTTTCGCGGCTTCGTTCTTCATGAACTGCTCCCAAACGAAGCCGGTTCGCGCGTTTTCCGCCATTAGCAGCGTGATGCCCAGGTCAATCCCAATCACGTCCGGGTTGTACCAGTTTTTAAGCGGATTAAAAACATCCACGAAGCTGTATTTTCGCCAGGCGCCTTTCGCGTATTTTTCACGGATCGATCGAAGAACGCGCAGCGTTTCCGCCGGCAAGAAGGGCAAAGAGCCGCCCGCCGCGCAGGGGACGATGCTGCCGTCAATCGGTCCCATCGGGGGCGGCCCGCCCCATGCCACGTATCCATGAGCCGAGTCCGAAGCCGTTATGCCCCACAGGTCTTCACTGTAGTCCGGAAATTGTTTTGCCAACTCCAGGCACCATAGCTTGTGTACCTTCGTCGCAATCACCGAATTTTCGAAGTAGTTCGCATACGCGTCGGCTTTCCCGCGGAAGTCAAACCACGCATGCGAATACTGGTGCACGAAGAGCGGATCACTCGCCCCGATGTAGTGCAAGCCGTGGAATTCAGTCTGCGGACGCTTCCAAGCATCCCAGCACTCCTTCGGCAACGGATGCGTCGGAGACCCCAGGCCAAGCAGATAGATCATCATCAACTCGCTGTAATGGTCCCACCGCGACTTGATGAATCCGGTTTCCGGTTTCCAGCCCATCGACAGTGTCTTTTCTCCCTGCAGCATCCAACCCCAATCCACGCGCTCGTATATCTTCGTGGCCAGATCGCGAATCTCCGCATCGTCAAAATACGCGCGGCAGGCCAGCGCCCCGCAGAGGAAAATCGAGGTATCGATCGAGGATACTTCCGACTGAAAATCGCGGTCGCCACTCTGCATGTTGAGGAAATGAAAGAAAAACCCATGCACGTGACTCAAGCGGGTGGCCGCAAAACGCAGCGTGTTTCGAACGCGCTCGCGGATTTTCTTGCGGTCCTCCCAACCTCGATGGTCCGCGATGGACAAAGCAGTAAGGCCAAATCCAGTCGCAGCGATACTCGCGGTTAGGCGGGCATCAGGTCCGCCTGCCTGGCTGCGGTCTTTTACGAGCCCGGTATATGGATTCGCTTCTTCCCAAAAAAACCGGAAGCTGGTTCGTTCCAACTCTTCCAGAAAAGCGTCTTCTGCCGAAGAGAATCGATAATCAGTTGGATCGTTTACGAACTCAGGGGCGGGCTTACCCTGCATTGACGGCGAAGCCTTCTCAGGCGGCGGCACTAGGTTCTGCAAAAACTGCGACGCAAGGGACGCAGAAAAACCCAGTGGGAGGACGCTGGCAACGCCCCTGACTTGCCCTAGCCATGCACGCCTTGAAATCTTCTGGATGGTCACTGGAGGCTCCGCCCGTAACGTGGCCAATATCCGGCCCGCAACGAGCGGCCTGGCCACTCCAGATCATACTTTCGTTACCCCGCTGGAACAAAATTATCCATAGACAGAAGATCGTGGGCCGGAAGCGTTGAGGAAAATCGAGAATACGATTTGGATGGCACGGCCATCATCACTCTGCGACGCGTACTCTGAAAGGTACCCGTCATTGGCCAGGCCGCAAGGAGTTCTCGCGTTGGACCTTCGGGCACCTCAACTCAAAATTTATAGAGGCAGTTCCTGCTCCGTCGGGAAGTGATGCTGCTGGCGTCCTACTTTGCCATCGTATTTGGTGGTCATCTTGAATAGTTCGAAGCGGCCGTCTGAAGCAAAGTAGCGGCTACGGTCGCGCAAGTTCTGCATCTCTGCCGCGGTTAGCGGCTGAAAGTTCACCGCGACCTGCAGATTTTGGTCGAGAACCTCCATCGTATCGATGCCGCTTATCGTTGTTGCAACGGGAAGGCTCATGGCGTAGCGCAATCCTTCGTGAGCCGTAATCGCTCCGTGGCTCACCATCTCGCCGCTACCGCCGAGGCTCTTCATACCCAGAGCCGCCATACCGCGCCGGGTTACTTCGGGAAGCACCTCAGTCTCGAAGCTGCGGAAGCTGGCGTCGAAGCAATTCAGTGGCATTTGCACCGTGTCGAAAGGAAACTTGTGCTCCAGCATTCTGAGATGAATGGACGGATCTTTGTGCCCGGTGAAGCCGACGAATCGAACTTTCCCTTGCTGTTTGGCGGCGGAGAGAGCCTCGGCCGCGCCATTGGGCGCGAAAATCAGGTCGGGGTCGTTATCGTAAACCACTTCGTGAATCTGCCATAGGTCGAGATGGTCGGTTTGTAAGCGACGCAACGATTCTTCGAGCATGCGCATGGCCACACTCTTGTCGCGCCCATGGCTGCAAACCTTGGTCATAAGAAACGCGCGGTCCCGCTTCCCTTGCAATGCCTTCCCGAGGCGTTCTTCGCTAAGCCCGTCTTGATATTCCCAGCAGCTATCGAAAAAATTGATTCCGTGATCGAGCGCCTTGGCGACGATCTCCAGAGCCGCGCGGTCGGTCCCCACCGAGCCCAGATGGTAGCCGCCAAGCCCCAGCGCGGAGACCTGCACGCCCGTGTGTCCCAGCTGCTTTTTGGGAACCACACCCGAAGGGACTTGCTCAGCTTGCGGCTGTTGCTTGGGCATGTGACCTTCGGGAAAAAACGGCGCAGCGCCCAGGATGGCCGCATGTTTTAGGAAATTTCGTCGATTCGGATCGTGCGCGGAACCCACGGTGGTGCTCCTAGAAATGCTTTTCTGGGAAGGGGTGGCCGGTATTCTGTTCAGCACCAAGCATGTCTCTAACCTCAGACTGCTGCGTGTCGAGGGGAAAGCCGTGCGCGATGCGGGACTCGGGATTATCGAACTTCAGCGAGAGCTTGTAGAGTTCGTAGCGGCCATCGGCTGCGGAGGCTTTGCAGCGATCGCGAAGTGCGGTCATCTCCACCGCTTGCATCGGCGTGAAGTTCTGGGCAATGCGCAAATTCTGGTGCAGGATCTCGAGGCTATCGATTCCCGTAATGGTGGTACTTACCGGCAGGCTCATGGCGTAGCGCAGGGACTCCTGCGCGGTGAGCACTCCCGCTCCGATCGCGTCGCCGTGGCCGCTGAATGGCTTCATCCCGAGAGCCGCGATTCCACGCTTATTCAGCTCGGGCAAGACTTGCTGTTCGAAGCTGCGGAAGTTTGAGTCGAAGACATTCAAGGGCATCTGCGCGGAGTCGAAAGGAAAACCTGTATTCAGCATTGCGAGATGGACTTTGAAGTTCTGGTGCCCGGTAAAACCGACGAAACGTACCTTGCCGTCCTTCTTCGCTTTGGTAAGAGCCTCGGCCGCGCCATTGGGGCGAATGAACAGCTCCGGATCATTGTCGAAGGCCATGCCGTGGACCTGCCAGAGATCAAGATGATCGGTTTGCAAGCGATGGAGAGATTCTTCCAACATCTGCAGGGCCAGGCTGGCGTCACGGCCATGGGGACAGGTCTTGGTCATCAGAAAGACCTTGTCGCGGCGGCCTTTTAGCCCTGCACCCATCCAAAGCTCAGTTTTGCCACGACGGTATTCCCAGCAATTGTCGAAGAAAGTGATGCCGCCATCCACCGCCTCTTGGACGATTTGAATGGCGGCCTTCTCATCCGCAGCATCACCGAGATGGTGCCCTCCGAGACCGAGCGCGGAAATCTTTACGGGATGACGGCCAAATTGCCGAAGGGGAATCGATCCGCTTGAGGATTGCTGCATGACTTACGGCCTAAACAGACAAGAAAGAGACAAACCCAGTCGCCCTGAGCGGCCAGAACATCCTACGAGCGATTGTAGCCAGATTGCTTTTTTTGTCTAGCCATTTCGAGCAAGCTCCGCCTCACGCGCCCGGGATTTTCTTGGACACCGAACTGGAAGAGTTCACTCCGTGATAATGCGGTCGGCCCATTCCACCAAGCACACAAGAGTTGTGGCACTGCCGAATTTTGCTCCCCACTGACTTAGCCGGAATCCCCTTTTTGACCATCAGCTTTGTGGAGGTGGGGGGCGGAATATTCACGGGTATTGAAGACACGTAAGTTATTGGTCTTTCGCGACGCCAAAAAACGCCGAACACGGCAAAATTGTGCCCAACTAGAACGTATTTGGAACGCGGGACTTTTACTATGGATATCCAAACCCCAGAAATTGTGATCTGTCAGAATCCTGACATCGCTTAGGTTGTATGTGGGCGCGGAGAAGCTAAGACAACTGATTGACGATTACGAAGTCCTTTCGCGCTATACAGATATCCGCATGCTCGATAATGATAAGCACGGTAGAATCTGGAATTCCAATTGCCATAGGGATGAGTGGATTTGACCGCGCAACTGAGTAGGGCCACGTGGTAATGGGAACGGAAACGAAAAGTTTGAAACGGGTGCAATGTTGAATTCCAATCGGAGGAATGGGGTCGGGTTCACACAGAGAGAGATGATCGGTACAGTTTCATTGGCGGTTGTCGGAACAGCCATAATGTCTACGTCTACCCCAGCCGTCAGCGGCCGTCCTATCAAACGGGGAAAAATCCAGGAAAGCATGAGCCGCTCCCAGATTTCAAATAGGATCCGGACGACTCCAAGTAGTGGGAGGAATAAGGCGTGTCAGGTAAGGAAGCAACCGTTGAAGAGTTCCTAGTTTTCACAAAGCGTCGCGGGAGTATCGATGCGGCTTAAACCTGGTGGGATCCGAGAATTGCATTGGCATGGAATCGCCGCGAATGGGCGTTCTTGATCACCGGGAAGCTGCGAACGACCGTGGTCAATCCCAATGGGGAATATCATCCTTCTCCCAACTCACCGGCTTGGTCTCTTAGATATGACAGACTACGAGCAAATTCGCCCTGGCAGCCTTGGCGTGACTCCGCTCCCGGGCGGTGGATGGCAATCGGTGGTATGGGCGCCGCGGTGTCAGCAAGTTCATCTTCACTTGCTTGACGACAGGGGGGCCCTAATACCGATGGAACGTGACCCGCTGGGCTATCATCGCGTAGTCGTGGACAAAATGCGTCCGGCCACAAGATATTTGTACAGGCTGAACAGCTCCCTCGAATATCCCGACCCTGCCTCTCGCCTCCAGCCAGAGGGAGTGCACGGTTCATCGCAAGCAGTGGACCTGCGACCGTTTGAGTGGACCGACTCCGACTGGAAAGGCATCCCGCTTGAAGACGCCGTGTTCTACGAGCTTCATGTGGGGACATTCACAGAGGAAGGCACTTTTGCCGCCCTGATTCCCCACCTCGACCGTCTCGCTGACCTCGGAGTGAATACCATTGAGCTCATGCCCATTGTGCAATTTCCCGGAACGCGTAACTGGGGCTACGACGGTGTTTATCCCTTTGCAGTCCAGAATAGCTACGGTTCGCCTCGTGATTTGCAAAAGCTCGTGGACTCAGCCCACGCGAGAAAACTTTCAGTCGCGCTGGACGTGGTTTACAACCACCTCGGATCGGAGGGCAATTACCTTGGCGAGTACGGCCCCTATTTTACGGACCGTTATCGCACGCCCTGGGGAGCGGCTCTGAACTTCGATGGCCCCGACAGTGATGAAGTCCGCTACTTCTTCATCCAGAATGCGCTGTACTGGCTTCAAGAGTTTCACATCGACGCTCTTCGACTGGACGCTATTCATGGAATCTTCGATGCGAGTGCCTTCCTATTCCTAGCCGAGCTTTCCACCGCGGTTAATTCCTTGTCTGCCGACCTGGGCCGCAAAGTCCATCTAATCGCCGAAAGCGATCTGAACGACGCGCGCGTGGTGCGTCCGACCGAGCACGGTGGGCTCGGTATGGATGCGCAGTGGAGCGATGATTTCCATCACAGCCTTCACACGTTGCTCACCGGAGAACGCAGCGGCTACTACACTGACTTTGGCTGCTTGCGCCATCTCGCGACGACCCTGAAGAACGGCTGGTATTACGCCGGGCAATATTCTCAACACCGCCGGCGTAGACACGGCAATTCACCCTCCGGTCTAAAGCGAACGCACTTTGTGGTTTGTGATCAGAACCACGATCAGGTGGGCAACCGCGCCTTCGGCGAAAGGTTGAGCCAGCTGGTTAGCTTCGAAGGATTGAAGCTTGCGGCAGGGATAACGCTTCTCTCGCCCTTCGTTCCGCTCTTGTTTATGGGCGAGGAATATGGAGAGATTAACCCATTCCAGTATTTCACAAGTCATACCGACCCCCAACTCGCCGAGGCCGTTCGCCGTGGCCGCAAAGAAGATTTCCTGGCGTTTGATTGGAAAGGCGATGTTCCCGATCCGCAAGCCGAAACGACTTTCGCCGCTTCGAAGCTCCGTCACTCCCTCTCGGAAGAAGAGCCTCATCGCACTCTCCAGCGCTTTTACCAAACGCTTTTACTCTTCCGCCGCGACCACCAGCTCGCCCAAATGGCCCAGACAACCATCACAGATTACGAAACTGCCTGCGCGTTGCTGGTCTTACGTCAGTCTGGAACGAATTTCTTGGCAATGCTCATGCATTTCGGCAAGTCTCCCGCAAACCTGAGCATTTCACTTCGCCCGGGAGTATGGGAGCGCCGAATTGATTCCTCAGACCCGGACTGGCTCGGCCCCGGCACATCTATCCCGCTGAGACTTGAATTGGCAGGCCCGATCAACGTCAGCCTGCAACCGAACTCATTTGCCGTGCTTCAGCACACGAGCGCTTCTCAGGAGTAACGATGCGGAACATCTGCGTGCACGGCCATTTCTATCAGCCACCAAGGGAAAATCCGTCTCTCGAAGCCATTGAACTGCAGGACTCCGCTTATCCATATCATGACTGGAACGAAAGGATCGCCGCGGAGTGCTACTCGCCGAATGCAACCTCGCGGATCCTGGACACAGAGCAGCGCATCACGCAGATGGTGAATAACTACGAGCATATCAGTTTCAACTTTGGCCCGACGCTGCTCTCCTGGATCGAACCGAACGTCCCAAAGACTTACCAGGCTCTGCTCGAAGCGGACAAGTCTAGCCAGGAAAAATTCTCGGGCCACGGTTCCGCGTTGGCTCAGGCGTACAACCACATGATCCTCCCGCTGGCAAACACACGGGACAAAGTGACGCAAGTGAAATGGGGTATTGCCGACTTTAAACACCGTTTTGGAAGAGCGCCTGAAGGCATGTGGCTCCCCGAAACCGCTGTCAACACCGAGACCCTCGAGGCTCTCGCGTCTAACGGCGTCAAATTCACCATCCTGGCCCAGCGCCAAGCCAAGCGCATTCGCAAACGCGGGACGCGAACGTGGCAGGACGTCAGCGGCGAACGGATCGATCCCAGTCGCGCTTACCTCGTGAATCTTCCTTCACGGAAAACCATCAGCGTGTTTTTCTATGATGGCCACATCTCTCAAGGGGTGGCATTTGAAGGCCTCCTCGATAACGGCCAGCGTTTTGCCGACCGACTTATGAGCGGATTTTCCGATGCCCGGGATTGGCCTCAGCTGGTGAGCATTGCAACCGATGGTGAAAGCTATGGCCATCACCACCGCTTCGGAGAAATGGCGCTTTCCTACGCCCTGCACCATATCGAAACCAACAAACTCGCCGAACTGACAAACTATGCGCAATTTCTGGAACGGCATCCGCCCGATCACTTCGTCGAAATTGTTGAGAACAGCTCCTGGAGTTGCATTCACGGTATCGAACGTTGGCGGAAAAATTGCGGATGCAACTCCGGCGGGCACGCAGGTTGGAGTCAGGAGTGGAGAGAACCCCTACGGACGGCGCTGGATTGGTTGCGGGACCAGTTGATTCCCCTCTATGAGGACAAGGCAGCTCCCCTCCTGAAAAATCCCTGGAGCGCTCGCGACTACTATATTCGTGTGATTCTGGACAGGTCGCCGGAAAATGCCGAAGAATTCTTTGCCTGCCAAGCCACCCATCCCCTCACGCCCGACGAGCAGGTCGCGGCGCTGAAGCTGCTCGAGATCCAGCGCCATGCCATGCTCATGTACACGAGTTGCGGTTGGTTCTTCGACGAACTCTCCGGGCTGGAAACAGTTCAAGTGATTCAGTACGCCGGACGCGCAGTACGTCTGGCCCAGGACTTCCTCGGCAATGGTCTGGAGGCGGAATTTGAGGAACGTCTCGCGGCCGCTAAGAGCAATCTTCCCGAACACGGCGACGGGAAGCAGATTTACGAGAAGTGGGTTAAGCCTGCGTTTGTTAGTACTGCTCAGGTTGCAGGTCATTATGCGATCAGCTCTTTGTTCGAGTCTTACGGGGAGCGCACGCGCATTTACTGCTACGACGTCTCACGTGAAGACTACTCTTTGCAAGCCGAAGGGAAACAGCGAATGGCTGTGGGCCGAGCGCGATTTGGCTCAACCATCACGCAAGAGGCGGCTACACTGGCTTTTGGGGTGCTTCATCTGGGCGACCACAATATTTCAGGAGGCGTACGCCACTTTGACGCGGCCGAAACCTACGAGGACTTGAAGAAAACGCTCGCCGAGACCTTCTCGAAAGCGGATACGCCAGGCATGATTAACGCCATAACCCAGGCTTTTCCGGAAAGCCCCTTCTCACTTCGCACCCTCTTCCGCGACGAACAGAGAAAGATTGTCAATAACGTTCTCAATGAATCTCTGGCATCAGCTTCGGCCGCGTACCGGGAAATTTTCGAGAACCACGCGCCCCTCATCCATTTCCTGAATAATTTGGGCATTCCCATTCCTCCCGCCTTTCAATCGGCAGCCGAAATTGCCCTGAATAGCCAGCTCAAGCAAGCCATTGAACGGCCCGAATTGGATATAGACGGCGTTCAGAGTTCCTTGAAGGAGGCGGCTGCAACCAGGGTGAAACTTGACGTTAGCGGCTTGGAATATGCTTTGCGGACTCGTCTGGAAAAAGAGGCAGATGCTTTCGCGGGCCAGCCTGCCGATATCGACCGCGCGCAGAGCTTCCGAAAGCTCCTGGAATTTGCCGCTACTCTTCCATTCCCGGTCAACCTCTGGGAAGTTCAGAATTTCTGTTTCCGCCCGCTCATCCAAACCATGGACGAGCTGCGTCCCCAAGCCGAGAAAGACGATGCCGCTGCCCGGAGTACTTTGAACGAGCTCGCCATGATCCGGGAAAAATTGCACATCCGTGCCTAGGACAAGATGCCGGCTAGCACAACGATTTCCGCCACGTACCGTCTGCAATTCAGTAAGGACTTTACTTTCCGCGATGCTTCAGAGCTGCTAGATTATTTTTCCGATATCGGTGTGACCCACATCTACGCTTCTCCTATTTTGCGCAGCCGGCATGGCAGCAGTCACGGCTACGACGTTATCGATCCTAGCCATTTGAATCCTGAACTGGGCGCCGAAGCCGACTTCCAAGCGTTTCACGAGGAACTCGAAAAGCGAGGCATGGGCCTGATTGTGGACATCGTTCCCAATCACATGGCTGCCAGCAGCGAAAACGCTTGGTGGATGGACGTCCTGGAGCACGGGCCCGAGTCCGCTTATGCGTCCTATTTCGATATCGATTGGCATTCGCGTACTCTCGAAGGCAAAATCCTGCTTCCCTTCTTAGGACGCCCTTTCGCGGAGGTACTGGAGAACCAGGAACTTGCTTTGAGTTACGCTGAAGGAAAATTCATCGTTCAATATTTCGAATGGCTCTTCCCCCTCTCCCCGCGAAGCTACCGGCGGATTCTGGGGCACCGCCTTGATGGGCTTAAAACGAAATTGGGTGAAGATTCGCCCGCTTACCAGGAGTATGCAGGGATCGCCGCCGCAGCAGTCTCTCTGTCGGACCGCAAGACCGCAAGCGCAATTACAGCCACGATGGGTGAAAAGCGCCTTCAGTTCGAACAGTTGGTAGCACGCCTGCGCCAACTGGTTTCGGCCAACGCGGACGTCCACGCCTTTCTTCTCGATAATTTGAAAGACTTTGAAGGAGTCCAAGGCAATCCTGCGAGCTTCTCACCGCTCGAGGGGCTCCTGGCGGAACAGTTTTATGTTTTGGCCTACTGGCAAAACCTGAACCAGGAGATCAATTACCGCCGATTCTTCACGATCACCGATCTAGTCGGAGCTCGCGTCGAAGATCCGCTCGTATTCGAAACCACGCACTCTCAGGTCGCTCGTCAAGTTGAACAAAACGCCGTCTCCGGCTTACGCATCGATCACATAGACGGTCTTCGGGACCCCCTTGGCTACTTGAATCGCCTCAACGAGCGGATTGCCCAGCCTGCGGCATCAGCGGAATCAAAACGCATCCCGGTCTATGTCGAGAAAATCCTCGCCCGCAACGAGAGGTTACGAAGCGATTGGCCGGTTGCGGGGACCACGGGCTACGACTTTCTGAACGCAGTGAATTGTCTCTTCGTCCACCCGAAAGGAGCACAGTCCCTCGAGCGAATCTACTTCGATTTTCTCGGCAGAGAGGTCGACTACCGCGACCTGTTGTATCAGGGAAAGAAACTCGTGATGTCTACCCTTTTTGGCGCGGAACTTCGTTCACTCGGTAATCACATGGCCATGCTGGCCAGCCAAGACCGCTATGCGCGAGACGTGCCGCTCCTCGAGTTGACCCAGGCGCTGAACGAAACCACTGCATGTCTCGGCGTATATCGGACCTACATTCGAAACCTGGAAGTGTCTCCAGAAGATCAGGCGGTAATCGAGCAAGCGATAACCGAAGCACAGACGCTCAAGCCGCAACTCCATCCCCTCAGCTTCGCTTTCGTCAGAGACGTTTTTTTGTTACAAAATCGCCCGCATCTTCTCCCTGTGCAGCGTGAGGCAAGGCTTGCGTTCGTAATCCGCTGGCAACAATTCACCGGCCCCATCATGGCCAAATCGTTCGAGGACACCTTCTTGTATGTTTATAATCCGCTCGTTTCTCTCAATGAGGTCGGCGGAGATCCCCGGCCCTCGGCAGCGTCACCGAAACTGTTCCACGAACTGGTACAAGAGCGATCACAGAGATGGCCGCAATCTCTGAATGCCAGCACTACCCACGATACAAAGCGATCTGAAGATGTCCGGGCGCGCATCAATGTTCTTTCTGAAATTCCTGAAGACTGGGTGCGCCATCTACATTGCTGGTCTAAGCTGAATGCCGGCCACAGAAAAGTGATTCAGGGGCAGCCTGTGCCTGACCGCAACGAAGAAACCTTCTTGTATCAAACGCTCATTGGCATGTGGCCATTCGACGCCGAAGAGCGCGCCGCGGCCGGTCAGAGGTTGCAAGCCTACGCCATAAAAGCTACGCGCGAAGCCAAGGTTCATACCCGCTGGACTTTGCCGAATCTCCCACACGAAGACGCGCTCAAAAGCTTTATCGCGGAAATCCTTGTCTCGCGGAGAGACAATGCCTTCCTCCGGGACT
>Ga0207086_1012_pt1 | contig 53250 bp, 48 predicted proteins | sample Alteio_BWMinHeat_54_FD_153540 | JGI IMG/M metagenome (GOLD analysis project Ga0207086, IMG submission 153540) | Enriched cells from forest soil in Barre Woods Harvard Forest LTER site, Petersham, Massachusetts, United States -... | ecosystem: Environmental > Terrestrial > Soil > Temperate forest >... | reverse complement strand
GACTGATGCCGGTGCCGCAGGTGGTCAGCACTGGAATGTCCGGCGCGAAATGCTTTTCGATCGTGATCTGTTTTTGGCGGAATTTGTGACCGAGGATGGTAAGTGTGCTGTGGATGGTGTCGTGAACATCAAGCTTGTGTTGTTTGTTTTTGTCTTCGTAGGCGTATTTTTTAACCGCCATGACCAGTTCGGTAACTCGCGCGATGCTCTCTTCAATCATCCCGACTAATTGCATATTCGAGACGAGCGCTTCGAGCCAGTTCAGCGCATCGGAGAGAACATTCGCAGGAAACGCTTGCTGAGTGCATTCAATATCATTGCGCGACCAGCCCGCGGCCACCAGCGTGGGAGCCATTTTCCACGCATTCTCTACCCCGATGCTTTCCAGCCATTCGGTAAGCGCTTCCTCGGCATCGGATTGTTCCAGTGAACTCATTGCCTGATGTTTGGCAGGGGTAAATACTTCTTCCTGCAACTGTGCCAGGCATTCCAACTGCTTAGGTGAGAGCTGCGCGCGGGACATACGCAGGCTCAGTTCCTGCTGTTTCGTCATGTTCTCCCGCAGCTGAGAGGCGGCGCGCTTCGCTGCGGCGCCAGGATTATTAAGCTCGTGCATGAGTCCGGCTGCAAGCGTCCCGAGCGAGATAAGCTTTTCTCGATGCAGAGTGAGCGCGGTATAAGACTCCAGTCTGCGCGACATGTTTTCGAGAACCACTTTTCGCACCACTGGGCAGGTCGACATGAGTTGCCAGAAAATCTCCGGGATAACACGTCCGACCGTGCAGTCGGTAACCGTCTCGCAGGTGGCTGTCGGGGTCGAGTGCCCAACAAGAATCGGAACTTCGCCGAATGTGTCGCCTTCCTGGACCGAGCTGAGATAAGTCTGTGAACCATCGCTGTCGGTCTTGTAAGCACGCAGTTCGCCGTGGAACACGATCCAGAAATATAGCGGCACTTCGCCAGTGCGATAAAGGACGCTGCCTGCCGGAACCTCAAGCAATTCAAGATCGCCAAGACAATCCAGGTCCTGCTCCGATGTTTGAGCAAAAGCGGAAATTTTGCGCAGCTCCGGATATAGATCCCGGGCATGGACTTTTTTTGCGTCGACGGATACGAGTTGTTGGGCCATCTTCGTGTTGTTGCGTTCCTAAAAACGAGCGAGATACTGGTGCATAAACTGGACGGATATCGAGCCTTCGCCCACGGCGGAGGCCACCCGCTTGATCGAACCGTGGCGCACATCGCCAGCGACAAAAATGCCCGGCGTGCTGGTTTCCAGCAGATACGGCGCTCGGTCTTCTTTCCACATCTTCGGCATCTTGCCTTCCATCTGTAGATCTGCCCCCGACAGTACAAACCCGTTGGGGTCGCGCATAATACCCTCAGGCAGCCAGCTCGTTTGCGGCGCCGCTCCAATAAAAATAAACAGAGACGAAGCCATACAAACACAATCCCCACTCGAATTGTGTACCTTGAGGCACTCCAAACGCCCGTTGCCCTGCACCTCCTGGACCTCGGCGCACGTCTGGACCTCAATATTGGATGTGGCAGCAATCTGATCGATTAAATATTTCGACATGCTCTTTTCAAGCGAGTCGCCACGTACCAGCATCGTAACCTTGTGAGCGTACTTCGAGAAATGCATTGCAGCCTGTCCGGCGGAATTGGCACCACCGATGATATAGACATCTTCGTTACGACAGGAAATAGCTTCCGCCATGGCGGCGCCGTAATAGACCCCCGCTCCGGCGAAGCGTTCGAGCCCGGGAATATTGAGCTTGCGGTAGTTGACACCCACCGCGACCAACGCTACATGACAGGAGATTTCCCGCCCATCGGCAAGCTGAATGAAATGGTACGGCGCTTCCGTCCGGATGCCGGTAGCCCGCTGGGTTAGAAATTCAGCGCCAAACCTGGATGCCTGCACAAAGGCGCGGCGGGCAAGATCTGCCCCGCTCAAGCCGGATGGGAATCCAAGATAGTTCTCAATCCGCGAGCTGCTGCCGGCCTGCCCGCCCGGCGCTTCCGGCTCAATCACCAGAGCTTTCAGCCCCTCGGATGCTGCATAGACCGCAGCCGCGAGCCCCGCAAGTCCGGCGCCGATAATCGCCACATCATAAAAGTCCTTCTCAGCCTGCGTCCTCAGTCCAATACGCGAAGCCAGCTCGGTCTGGGTGGGCTGCACCAGCGAGGTACCGTCCGGAAACAGTACAGCTGGCAGCTTGCGGTCGTCGAGCTTATAGCGCTCCAGCATTTGGATCGCTTCATCGTTTTTTTCGGGATCGAGCCACACATAAGGAATTTGATTGCGTGAAAGGAAATCGCGCACCTGGTAGTCGTTCAGTGACCAGCGCGGGCCGACCACGCGGAGTCCTTCAAATGGAGGACGATAGCCTTCCTTCCAGTTTTCCAGAAGGTCATCGAGCACCGGATAAAGCCTTTCTTCCGGCGGATCCCAGGGCTTTGTGAGGTAGTAGTTGATCTTGGCCGTATTGATGGCCTTGATCGCCGCCTCGGTATCGGCATAGGCGGTCAGGAGCGCGCGTTTTGCCTCAGGATAAAGGGCTTGCGCCTTTTCCAGGAATTCAACCCCCGTCATGCCCGGCATGCGCTGGTCGGAAAGAAACAGTGCAACCGCGTCATTCCGCTGCTGAAGCTGCGTACAAACATCCAAAGCCGCCTGCCCGGAGCCTGCACGCAGGATGCGATAGTTTGCCCCATACTGGCGGCGCAGGTCCTGAATGATGGCTTCAAGGACGCTGATGTCGTCGTCTACTGCGAGAATAACCGGCTTAGGCATGCATCCTTAGTGTAAAGGGGAATGACACGGAAAGATAAGCGGCTCATAACCGCAGCTTTTGAGAATTGTCGAGGGGCGCTGTCAAATTTTTTTTATTTTCATTCCCAAAAACCATCCTTCTCATGTACGCTTACTTTCACAAAATCAAAAAGTTGTTGTATTAGGCCTCTTTCGTAAGAAAGATGCCTTTTCCGTACCCTGACGTCCGGAAACGAGACATTTAGGGAAGGGAAATTTCTGCCGAAGCCGATGAGTATTGTGACCGGGGATAAATCCTTTAAGTTACATACAAGTCGTACGACAATAAACCCTGTGTCTTTCGTTGGACACAGCACATACGCATTCGTTAACGGGGGAACGGACGCACCTACATGAACAAAATTATTCTTGCGGATAATCAGGCAATTTTTCGCGCAGGCACGGCGAAAATTCTGGCCATGGAAGACGATTTTCGCATCATTGCTCAGTGCCCGGATTCTGAACGGTTGTATCAGGCCATTGATGCGTTTCGCGGTGTAGTGCTGATGTTTGCATCCACCTTAAAAACAGACCTGTCCATATTAGTTGAGCGCGTTGCCCACGCCGGTAGCCGCTCAATCGCCATCCTGGAAAACAGCGATCAGCCTCAGCCATTTCTAACAGCTGGCGTGCAGGGGCTGGTATATCGCAACGTGAGCGGGCCAGCGCTCCTTGACTGCGCGCGGCGCGTGGCTGGCGGCGAACGCTTCCAGCAACCTGCTTCCAGCAACTCTGAGTTGCCGGAAGAGGACGTAGTGGGTGCGCGCGTACGCGACCGTCTGACCTCGAAAGAGATGAAGATTGTCGCCTTGATCGTACAGGGCTGCAAAAATAAGGAAATCGCGATACGCCTGGGAACGACCGAACAGGTCGTGAAAAACTACCTGCGCAGTATTTATGACAAAACAGGTGTCTCAGATCGGCTGGAACTGGCATTATTTACCATCCACCACAAAATGCTGGCAGCGGCGGCAGCAGCCGTAGGCGACCAGTTGATGCAGATGGTCTAGCCTCAGCCAGTGAGCGTCAGAGAGCAGTTTTTAGTTGCAGGGCCCTTAGTCATGGCCCTGCACTCTTTTTAGCGCAGCTTTTCTGCAACCGACTTGGCCTGCGTGAACAGGTATAAGTAGTCGGGACCGCCCGCCTTTGAATCCGTTCCGGACATGTTGAAACCTCCAAACGGGTGCGCACCCACCATTGCGCCGGTGCACTTGCGATTAAAGTAGAGATTGCCCACATGAAAGGCGCGACGGGCATGGTTCAGCTTCTCGTGGTCATTTGTATAGACGGCGCCGGTCAGGCCATATTCGGTGTTATTCGCAATAGCCAGGGCATCGTCGTAGTCCTTGGCCTTGATGATCGCGAGCACAGGGCCAAAAATCTCTTCCTGCGAGATACGCGCATCCGGGGCGACATCGGCAAAGACGGTCGGCTCAAGAAAATAGCCGCCCTCCGCGGTTTCCACCGCATTGCCTCCTGCAATCAGTCGGCCTTCCTTCTTGCCAGTTTCAATGTAGCCAAGAATGGTCTGCAGAGCGCCAGCGTTGACCACAGGGCCCATATTCGGATTTTTTGTTGGATCACCTACCGTCAGTTGCGCAACGCGCTCGCGGACACGGTCGACGAAGATGTCGTAAATCGGTTCTTCCACAATGGCACGGGAGCAGGCTGAACATTTCTGGCCGCTGAATCCAAAGGCAGACGCGACCACACCCGCAACGGCATCATCCAACTCGGCATCCGGGCTGACGATGATCGAATCCTTGCCGCCCATCTCCAGGATAGTGCGCTTGATCCACATCTGACCGGGCTGTGGTTTGGCTGCGCGCTCGTGTATATCCAGGCCCACTTCCTTCGAGCCGGTAAAGGCGATAAAGCGAGTCTTTGGATGCTGCACAATGGCATTTCCGAAAGTCGCCCCGGAGCCGGGACAGAAATTCACGACGCCCGGCGGCATGCCTGCCTCTTCCAGAACATCGATGAAACGCGCAGCGATGGTCGGGGAATCGCTCGACGGCTTGAGGATGACGGTGTTCCCAGTCACGATGGCCGCAGCTGTCATACCTGCCATGATGGCGAAGGGGAAGTTCCACGGCGGAATGACCGCTCCGACACCCAGTGGAACGTAGAGCAGCTGATTGCGTTCGCCGGGATACTGAATTGGTGTGGTGGCCTGCGCGAGACGCAGCGCTTCACGCGCATAGAACTCAAGAAAGTCGATGGTCTCGGCCACATCGGCATCGGCCTCTGCCCAGTTCTTGCCGACTTCGTATGTCAGCCATGCGCAGAATTCAAACTTGCGCGTGCGGATAATCTCCGCCGCGTTCAACAGCAGCGATGCCCGCTCTTCCACCGGAACAACCTTCCATGCCTCAAAGGCTTTGAGCGCGGCCTGCATCGCCTTCTCCGCGTGCTCCGCGCCAGCCTTCTGGTGGATGCCGACAATCTGATCCGGCTTCGCAGGATTGTGCGATTCGATCTTGCCGGAAGTACGCAGACGCTCACTTCCAATCACAAGCTCGTATTCATGACCAAGCAAGTCGCCAATTCGCTCGAGAGCGTCCTTCATGGCATGCGCGTTCTCATGCTTTGAGAAATCAACAAAAGGCTCGTTGTGAAATTCGCCCTGAGGCGAACGCGGCAGGATGACGGTGGAGATTTCTGCAGTAGCCATAACTTATCAGTTTAGCGCAATTCTGCCGCTTCCTCAGGGCCCGAACAGGAACCTTCCTACCAGCCGTCATCTGGATTGATCCAGTAGCAGACGGCGTCTGGATCGGACGCGTCGTATTCGATGTGATACCACTCGGAACGAAGGTGCGAGACGATCTTCTTGCTCTTCACGTCCCTGAAAGGATGGCCTTCCTGAGTGAGCAGATTCTTGATCAGCCCGATTGGGTTTTCTTTGAAGGTTTTCTGCTGCTCGTCCGTTGGCTCGATCGATATGCGGACGATTTCTTCGACTCTTACTTTGCCGTCTTTGTGTGTTACCCGGCTGCCAATTTTTTCTACGCTACCTTTGATTGGGGATTGACCCATACCACACCCCCATTTCTTTCGTTAGTACCAGGAGAACTTACTCACAAATCGCGTTTGTGAATGTGGATTGGCCCTTATGACTGGGAAAACCGAAATGATTCTACTACTATTTTCCGCTCCAGGAGCGGTCTGTTTCAGGCTTCTTTCCTAAAGCGAACGCGGCTAGGGATTTGCTATACCATGCTGCGAGGAAAGCTTCAGAAAAGGAATTTCACGATGATGGAATACCGCTTTGCCCGTTATCCCAGTCTCAGCGGCAGAGGAGTACTCATCACAGGCGGCGGCTCCGGGATTGGGGCCTCCATGGTCGAACATTTTGCACATCAGGGCGCAAGAGTGGCCTTCCTTGATGTAGCAGAGGATGCTTCGAGAGAGCTGGCCGACAGGCTCGCCGGTAGTGTCGAGCACGCCCCTGTCTTCATTCCCTGCAATCTGACAGATATCCCCGCGCTGCGGTTGTCCATTCAACAAGCCGCAGCGATCCTTGGCTCCATTGATGTGCTTCTGAATAATGCAGCGAACGACGAGCGTCACACATGGGAGGAAGCTACCCCGGAATACTGGGACAACATGATGGCAGTCAACCTGCGCCACCACTTCTTTGCGATTCAGTCTGTGGCACCGGGAATGAAGGCCCGCGGACAAGGCTCGATCATCAATATGAGCTCGATCTCGTGGATCATTCCCAGTACGGGGCTTCCCGCCTACATTACGGCAAAGGCCGGCATCGTTGGCCTCACGCGCACCATGGCTCGTGAACTGGGTCCCTCAGGAATCCGTGTGAATTGCGTGTTGCCTGGCGCCATCCTCACGGAACGGCAACGCCGCTTGTGGTGGAGCCCGGCATACGAGAAAGAGATTCTGGCCGCCCAAAGCATCAAGCGCACACTCTTGCCAGACGATGTTTCCCGCCTCGTTCTTTTCCTGGCGGCAGACGATTCCTCCGCGATTACAAACCAAAGCTACATCATCGACGGAGGCTGGGTCTGAACGCAGCGAGACAGGTTCCCGCGCGCTGGAGCATCAACCAATGACCAGCGCAATGGCGAAACCGTCATAGCCCTTGCTGCCTACGGTTTGCATCGCGGTAGCAAGAATGCGCGGCTCGGCGGCCATCCATTCAAACAGGCTGCGAATACCTTGAATATCAGCGTCTGTGCTCTCGGCTTCGATGACCCTGCCATCGCGCACAACATTGTCCACAATAATCAGGCTGCCTTTACGCGAGAGCCGGAGTGCCCATTCAAAGTATTTTGGATTGTTACACTTATCGGCGTCGATAAAGATCAGGTCAAAGGCCTCCAGCCCTTCCGCTGCCAGTTCCGGCAAGGTTTCCAGCGCATTTCCTTCGCGCAGCTCCACCATCTCAGTCAATCCTGCGCGGGCAATGTTCTGGATCGCGACCCGGAGATGTTTCGCGTCGACTTCAAGGGTGATGAGGCGACCGTTGGCGGGCAGCGCTCGCGCCAGCCATATAGTGCTGTAGCCACCCAGAGTGCCGATTTCAAGGATGTTTTTCGCCGCCTGAAGGCGAGCCAGTAAATGCAGCAATTTCCCCTGGCTTGGGGTTACGCTGATGGCCGGCAATCCCGCCGAGGTGCAGGCAGCCAAAGCGGCATCCAGCACAGGATCGGAAGACACAAGCTGAGTGTCGATGTATTCGTCGACGGCGTTCCACGCGGTCTGGTTCATAACCCCTCTCAGGTCAAAGCGGCAGGCGCAAAAAAGCTCCTCTGCGTTCAAAGGCTACGCCTGCCAGCGCAATAAGGATGGGAAAACATTCGAGCGTGTAGCGTGGCTCCGGTGCCTCAATGGTTGCCAGCAATGCGCTGCGGAGCAGAATAAAGAGCAGCATCGCTCCGGCAAAACGCGGCCAGCGATAGAGGCCTATCAGGGCCAGAATGATATACGCGAGATTGATCGCGGCATAGGCCAAGGCAAACCTCGTCTCTGCACGATGCTTGGAATACTCCCACCAGCGCAGCTCGATCCAGAGCAGTTCCGTGCGCGGACGTAGCCACATATTCGCCACTCGCAGCAGCGGCATGCCCACGTAGTAGCGTAGCGGATTGGCCTCGACACGCTCCTTTGCGAGATCAGCGAAACGGTCGTCTATATCCCTGCTGAGTGTCGTCGTTTTGTTATAATCGTCAAAGAGTTCCTTTGTCTTTTCATGCTGAGCCGGCGAATCGAAGGCGCGAGACGGCAAATTTTCGAACGGCATCGGGTCGCTGTTCGCATTCCAGTAAATTTCCCATGTACAGGTGAGGTCGGCGCAGACAGTTTTCGTCCAGCGGTTGAAACCAGGGTTCGTATCTTCGCCCGGGTCCATGGCGTAACGGGGAGCCAACGGCTGAATCACGTGAAAAGTATTCCAGTTGCGTATCGCCCATGGAATGAATGGCATAACTGAAAGCACCCCGCAGACAACGGCCATGCGCAACATCAGCCGTGTTCCCCAAAGTTTCGCCCCGTAAAAGACAATCGCCGGGCAGAATGCGACTGCCAGTAATGCGCCGTCGGGCCGCAGAATGGCCGCATAACTGAAAGCAAACGACAACAGCAACACCCAGCGCCATTCCGGGTTTTCTAATAGGCGGGCAAAACTGAAAAGCGCCAGGGCGATGGAGAAGATTTCCAGCGTTTCGGTAAGCGGGGTCGCGGTGTAATTCGCGGTAAATGGGCAGAGAACAGCCAGCCAGAGAGCGATCCATGCAGCGCGGGGTGATGCGATGCTGGCCGTAAAGCTGGCTATCAGCAGACAGGAGACCAGATCCACGACGATTTGCGCGTACATAACCGCGTGGTAGTGCTCCATGCCGAAAAGACGAAAAGAGAGAGCAAGAAAGAGCGGATAGCCGGGCAGGCGAATTAATGTAGGACGTATACCATCAGAACCCGAAAGCCCATAGATGCCATGCAGCATCCAGTTCTTGGCAATATCCCCGTAAATTAAAGGATCGCCCTGCACTTCGGGGTAGGCGTGGATGAACCAGAGCCGCAGTGCGGCCCCGGCAGCGAGCGCAAAAAGAGCAATCCACCATTTGCGAGGAAGCGCAGCCAGCATGCTCCTGAATCATACAAGGGCTTGAGGTCCTTACGAAGGGCCGACCCAATACAATAGATAGCTAAGAAGACTGAGAGCAAATGAAACAGGTTTTTTATGATCCGCAGCGAAAGCGCTGGAAACGACTGCGCCGCGTCTTTGACGTACTGGCTGTGGCACTCACAATCGTGCTGGCCGGCTTTTCTTTCAGCGTCATCAAGCGGCAATCGCTACCGGAGCTGTTGCTCCCATCGCAGAAGCGCAACTATAAGGCTCTCAAGCCGCAGCTGGATCTAAAGAAAGCAGCGCAGCACACTGCACACCGGCGGACGCATCGCAAGCCGTCGGAAATTCCGCTCAATTCAGACGAAGGCCTGCGCGCGGCATTTTACGTCAACGACGAGCCAAGCTACTCCTCGCTCAAGGCACATATTCACCAGATCGATCTGCTCTTTCCCGACTGGCTGCACGTAAGCTCTGCCGACGGCAAGCTGCGCGGCTCAACGTCGCTGTTTCCCGTTCAGGTATATGACGTGGTCGATGCAGCGGGCGTGCACAGCGTAGACCCGGAAAACCGCGTTGCCCGCACGATCGCAGCGGCCAAGGAAGACACCGAGGTCTTCCCCATGCTGAATGATTACGACACCATCGCCGGCCAGTGGAATGGCGACGTCATCGGACAGATGCTGGAAAACCCCACGGCTCGCGAAAGTTTGCACATCCAGCTCGACAAGTTTTTGGCGGCCAACCCTGGTTATCACGGCATCTGTCTGGATTTCGAGCAGGTTCCGGAGAAAGACGCGAAGCTATATGCCGCGTGGCTCGGCGAGATCTACAACGATCTACACGCCAAGAACCTGCGGCTCTATGTAAACGTGCAGGTCAGCACGCCGGACGAGGTTCTGAAGTCGATTTCGAAGAACAGCGACGGCATCATTCTAATGAACTATGACCAGCATGAGGAATCAAGCGGCCCAGGCCCCGTTGCGGCCCAGGACTGGTTTGAAGGCAACCTGACTCATGTGCTCAAGATCGTTCCAAAGCAGAAGGTCATCTGCGCGCTAGGAAACTACGGCTATGACTGGTCAACGCCACTGCCGGAAAAAGGTAAGAAACCAAACAGTAAAGTTCTGGACACCGAGGATTTGACCGTTCAGGAAGCTTGGCAGCGGGCTTCCGATGCCGACGCAGACGTGCATCTGGAAGGTGATGAGCTGAACCCTCACTTTGCCTATGACGATGAAGATGCGCATGTGCGCCACCAGGTCTGGTTCCTGGATGGCGTGACCACGCTGAACGAATTACGCGCCGCGCGGCAGATGGGCCTGAGAACCTTTGCCCTGTGGCGACTTGGTGAAGAAGACGGTTCAATGTGGGCAATCTGGGATCATCCCAGCGCCTCCGATGCACCACAATTGCTGCAGGATGTACCCCCAGGCCACGATGTCAGCACCGAAGGTGAAGGCGACATCCTGCGCATTGTGGCCCGCCCGGAGCGAGGCAGCCGGACGATCAGCATGGATGCTGACAACTTCACTGTCACCGACGAGCACATGGTATCGCTGCCGCACTCCTACACCATTGGGCAGTATGGATATCAGCCTAAAAAGCTCGCTTTGTCGTTTGACGATGGTCCGGATCCGACCTGGACGCCGAAGATCCTTGACATCCTGAAGCAGTACAACGTGAAGGGCACCTTCATGGTGATTGGAGAGCAGGCGCAGGAAAATACGGGCCTGCTGAAACGTTATGTACGCGAAGGCCACGAAATCGGCAACCATACCTTCACGCATCCCGACATCAGCGAAATTTCTCAGCGCCAGCTTGAGCTGGAACTGAACCTTACGGAACGCCTCTTCGCCGCAGAACTAGGCAGACAGCCGCTGTATTTCCGTCCGCCCTATTCCATCGACCAGGAACCCGACACGAACGATCAGGCCGCTCCCGCCGACAAAATTGAACAAATGGGCTACATCATTGTCGGGAACAAGATCGACACCGATGACTGGAATGAGCACCCACGCAAGACGCCGCAGGAGATCGTCGACAAGGTGCTTGCAGACATTGCGTCCATGAAAGACCGCCCTGATTTTCGCGGCAGCATTATCCTGATGCACGACGGCGGCGGCGATCGCTCCGTGACTGTCGCGGCACTGCCTTTGCTCATCACTACGTTGCGCGCCAAAGGCTATGAGTTCGTTCCGGTCTCCGAGTTGATGGGCAAAACTACTGCAGAGGTGATGCCGCCTATTTCGCCGAAGTTGCGCTGGCAGGCTCGCATCGATTCTGTTGCCTTCTTCATCTTCGGGTTCTTCAGCCACTTTGTCGTGATGGTCTTTTTCGTCGGCGATGTACTGATGAGTTCGCGCTTGATCCTCGTCGGCTTATTTGCACTCATCGACCGTCTCAGACACCGCAAAATCCCCGATGTGGGCGTCTTCGAGCCGATGGTTGCCGTGCTTATTCCCGCTTATAACGAAGAAAAAGTCATTGTGCGAACGGTGCGTTCGGTCATGCACTCCGACTATAAAAACATGCGCATTGTCGTGATCGATGATGGCTCAACAGACCGCACCTATGAAGTGGTGCGCCGGGCGTATCCGGAGGAAATCGCATCCGGACTACTGACTGTTCTGACCAAGCACAATGCCGGAAAAGCAGAGGCTCTGAACTTTGCGCTCCAGCAACTGGAGGAGGATATCTACGTCGGCATCGATGCTGATACGGTCATCGCTCCGGACGCGGTTTCCAGGCTGGTGAGCCACTTTGCGGATGAACACGTGGGAGCCGTTGCAGGCAACGCCAAGGTCGGCAACAAGGTGAATCTGTGGACACGCTGGCAGGCGCTCGAATACATCACCAGCCAGAATTTTGAGCGGCGCGCTCTCGATCTCTTCAACGTGGTCACCGTTGTCCCCGGAGCCATCGGCGCATGGCGCACAAGCGCGGCCATCAAAGGCGGCGGATACCCCATCAATACGGTGGCAGAAGACGCTGACCTGACGATGAACCTGCTCGAACAGGGTTACAAGGTCATCTATGAGGATCGCGCGCTCGCCTTCACCGAAGCACCGACGACAATGAACGGTCTTATGCGGCAGCGCTTCCGTTGGTCCTTCGGCATTCTGCAAGCTGTCTTCAAGCACAAGCAGGCCTTCCGGACAAATCGCGCGATGGGTTTGTTTGCCCTGCCCAATATTGCGATCTTCCAGATTCTGTTACCTCTGGTTTCGCCGTTTATTGACATCATGTTTGTCGCGGGATTGCTGCAGTACTGGTGGAACAAGCATTACCACCCCGAGGCAGCAAGCGCAGCCAGCTTCGAGAAGCTGCTCGTCTACTTCCTTACGTTTCTCCTCATCGATTTCGTCACATCCGTGCTGGCCTTCGCACTGGAGCGGCGTCATCCGGCAAACAAAGGCGACGGTTGGCTGCTCTTCCATATCTGGCTGCAGCGTTTCTCTTACCGCCAGATATTTTCACTCGTGCTCTTCAAAACTCTCAAGCGTGCCATCGACGGACGCCCATTCAACTGGGATAAGTTAGAGCGCACAGCAAAGATGTCGCAGCAAACGGAGAAGATTGCAGCAGGCGGATAGACCTGCTATGCGGTCCCGCTTCTGAGCCAGGCCGCCCAGTCCGGGCGGCCATTTCCTTCAGCGTATGTTGCGGCTGAGTCCCAGTCGTAGAGAACCGGTATATGATCCGCAGTCCAGCCATCATTGGTCCTGGTAAGAATCGCGTAGCGGGCATGCGGCGAACCGGATTGCATCGTATGGGGAAAAGGCGTTTCGTCCGCATAAGCAGGCATTCCTACACTGCCGACATTCACAATCAACCGCCCATCCAGCAGTTTGCGGGTTAATGGCGTATGCGAGTGCGCGCAAAGAATCACCGGATATTCAATCAGCTGGAGAAGATGCCGCAGCTCATCTTCCGTTCGCAGAACCGCACCCGAAGTCGCTGGTTTCCAGAGCAGATATTCATCGTCGCGCCACGGCGTGCCATGACAGAGCAAAATATCCTCAAAGAAGGCCGTCTTCGGCGCTCCCGCCAACCATTGGCGCTCATCGGCAGCAAGCGTGGCCCGATTGCGCGCGAGTGTGCTGGACGAATCAATCTCGTCCGTCTCCACCAACCTACGATCACAGTTGCCCTGCACACGCTGACCGGAAATCTTACTGATCAGCGCAGCCGTCTCATGCAGATCGAGTGGGCCGTAGAGATCATCTCCCAGGTTGACGATGGTGGTAATGGATCGCGAGCGAATATCGGCCAGGACCGCTTCCAGCGCCCAGCGATTGCCATGGACATCGGCAATCGCCGCAAAGCAGCACTGATGGCCCACTTATTTATGGACCGTTTGCGTGCCCGGCGCGATTTTGATGGCAAAAGCGGAAGCAGGGACATTGTTCATCTGAATATTTGAGTAGATGGCGGTGCGTGTATCGCCGCTGTCCTGGAAGAACAGCTGCTTAAGCGAAATGGCACGCGCCGGATCGATCCAGATGGTGATGTGCGCGAACATATTGTTGCCGCCCGCTTGCTTCGGCGTTAGATCGAGCTTCGCCGTCTGGACGCCGTTGATCGCTTCCATGCCCTGGAAGTTAATGTTCCAGTTTGCAGCCAGATCTTTGCCGCTACCGCCAAAACCGAGCGTCAAAAACCCCTCGTACTGCTGGCGATTTGCCCCGGCGGTGAAGATCGTCTGCTGCTTGATCGTCGGCTGATAAAACGCCAGCTCGCCGCCTTTATACAGAATCTCTTTTGGCGCAGGCTGACCATTGTCCGTTTTCACATGCGCAATCATCTCTGTGCTGTTGCCCACGCGGCGGAAGGCGATGTTTCCTTCGGTAATTTCGTGGCTCTCCACCACGGCCGTGTACTGGTCCCATTTGAAGTCGGCCTGAGCGCTCTGGAACTTCTGCGACGCGGCGTCTATCTGGCTGAGAACCTTCTGCAGGTCGGCATTCTGTGCGCGGCCAGGAATCGCGAGGAATACAAAGAAAACCGCGAGAATGGCAAAACAGCTGGTCTTGATTCGATTCATAGTGAATTTAATATGCCCGCAACAGTTTGGATGCACCTGTAAGACTAGCGATGTGCCCAAACTTTATAAGCTGTCACTTTGCCGCTGGCATCTCTCAACGTGTCGTAGCGGACGATAGTCATTGGCCCGGAGATGTGCTCGATGCGCTGCTCCAGACGGTCTTGAAATGAAGTCGAGGCTGTGCCGCCTACCTGCTCGGCAGGAATCTGGTAAGTAAACCCATCTGGCCCATCGGCGCGTACTACCACTTCATTCGGAGCGAAATTACCCGCGGCAGGGTGATCGCCAAAGTTCCACACATGGGGCGTGATAAAGATGAACGCAAGGATGAGCGTCACCATCACGTCGTAATGGAAGCTGCCGCGCTCATACGTCCAGAAAAAATAACTCTTAAGAATACGACCCATGGGGGACTCTCTTTTCTATTCTACTTGGGCGCGATTACCGCCGGGGCTCGATGACCGTCTGCCCGCCCATATATGGCACCAGAACTTCCGGCACACGCACGGAGCCGTCGGCCCTTTGATAGTTTTCCAGAATCGCAAGCCACGTCCGGCCCGTCGCCAGCCCACTGCCATTCAGCGTGTGCAGAAACTCGTTCTTGCCCTTGCCCTGCGGACGGTAGCGGATGTTGGCGCGCCGTGCCTGAAACGCTTCAAAGTTCGAGCAGGAAGAAATTTCGCGGTACAGATTCTGCCCGGGCAGCCATACTTCAAGATCGTACGTCTTCGCCGAGCCAAAGCCCATGTCACCCGTGCACAGCAGCATCCGCCGGTACGGCAGTCCGAGCTTTTCGAGAATCGCCTCGGCATTTGCCGTCAGCTTCTCCAGCTCGTCATAACTCTCTTCTGGCTTCGCAAACTTTACCAGCTCCACTTTCTGAAACTGATGCTGGCGGATAATGCCACGCACGTCTTTTCCATAGGACCCGGCTTCTGAGCGGAAACACGGTGTATACGCAGTGAGCGAGGTGGGCAGTTTTGCCTCATCCAACACCTCATCGCGATAAAGATTCGTGACTGGCACCTCCGCTGTTGGAATCAGCCAATGATCGTTATCGCGGTACTGGCCCTCCTGGTAGCCCTGCTCGTCCACGCAGCGGAACAAATCCTCCGCGAACTTCGGCAACTGCCCGGTTCCGAAAAGCGACTTGCTGTTGACCATAAAGGGCGGCAGCACTTCGGTATATCCGTGCTCACGCGTGTGGGTGTCGAGCATGAAGTTGATCAACGCTCGTTCCAGACGCGCGCCCTTGCCCCAGTAAACGGCAAATCGTGCGCCGGATAATTTCGCTGCACGTTCGAGGTCTAGAATGCCGAGCGTTTCGCCGATTTCCCAATGCGGCTTCGGCTGAAAGTTAAACTCAGGCTGTGCGCCCCAGCGCTTGATCTCGACATTGTCGTGTTCGGACTTCCCAACCGGCACAGAATCATGCGACAAATTTGGGATGCGCGCGAGGATCGTGCGCAGCTGCTCGTCCAGTTGAGCAGACACTGACTGGTCGGCATCGATCGTATCTTTGAGTGAACGCACTTGTTCCATCAAAGATGTAGCATCCTGCCCCGATTTCTTGAGCTTCGCGACCTGTTCCGACATCTGATTACGCTGCATCTTCAATGTTTCGAGCTGCGTAATTCTGTCGCGCCGCTCATCATCGAGGCGCCGAAAATCACCAAGCAGACCAACTGGGTCCTGTCCCCGAGCGCGAAGTTTTTCTTCTACCAACGGCAGGTTGGCCCTTACAAAGGCAAGATCTAGCATAAGCTTCTAGCTTACTAGAGCTGTTCTCCCACAGCTATCAACCAGCCGTCATTCTGACGACCAAAGGGAGGAAGAATCCATGCGAAACGTCGGTAATCGGGACTACGTACACCTTTCAGGCACAATCGCGACAATCCATTCCGTGCTAGAAAGCTTTTCGCGTAGCGGCAAGACAAACAGCGCATGGATTCTTCGCCTCACTCCGTTCCGGATCAGAATGACAAACACCAAGAGCCTGCTATGTCACGACAGGCGCATGAGCCATGCCTTCCACTCCAAACAGCCTCCGGTACCGCTCGATTTCTTCACGTGGCCCGAGCACTTTCTGGAAATTGTCGGAGAGTTTGACTGCTGGCCTGCCCTCCGCATCGTTGAGCTTGCACACCAGGCTCAGCGGATCAAAAGCGCCGTCGCCTCGCGGATCGCAGTTGCGAAAATCATTCGTCAACAGCGTTCCCCAGCCTGCGCTGAAGCGGATGCGCCGCTCCGGAACCCAATTCTTCTCATTGAGGAAATCGCTCGCCTGACGAAAATCTCCCGGTGCCACACCATTGCGAATCGTCCCGGCAAAGTAAGCGTGAAGGCCGAGAATCTCGTCCACATCCAGCGAATCGGAAGCGATAAAGAGCTTTTGCTTCGGATCGCGTCCCCGGGCTTCAAGCCAGGCGATATATTCATCGCCTGCAGTAAAGGGATCCTTGCTGTCGGCACGCTGGCCGGTCCAGTTCGCAACCCAGTCAGGCGCATTGCGCAGAAATTGCGTTGTCCCGAACGTATCCGGCAACAGGATCAGCAGTTCGCCCTGATAGGTCTGTTGCCATAGTTCAAGCAGGCGATATTGCGCAGTCTTCAGCTCTTCCTCATCCTTTGCCATCGCGGCAAGCGCCATCGGCAGCTCATGCGCGTTCGTGCCAATGGCTTCAAGGTCGTGTTTATAGGCAAGATAGGTATTCGACGTCCCGGTGAAGCTCGCGCCGAGCACATCGCTCATCGCTTTCACGACATACTCCTGCCATAGAAAACTGTGTCGCCGCCGCGTGCCGAAATCACTTACCCGCAACCCCGGAACACCGAGCAGCCGTGCCATCTTCTCCCAGAGCCTTGTCTTGGCACGCGCGTACAGGATGTCAAGCTCAAGTTCGCTCAGGTCCTTCAATGCGGCTCGCGTCCTCAGCTCATTGACGATAGATAAGGCGTGAATCTCCCACATTGTGGTCTCGGCCCACAGGCCGCGAAAGACAAGCGATATCTGTCCGTCTTCGACGGATAACTCATAGTCAGAGAGGCGAAAATCGCGCTCGAGCCACTCCAGAAAAGCAGGTTCGAAGATGCCCCGGCGTCCATAAAACGTATTACCGGCAAGCCAGATCAATTCCGACTTGTGAAAGCGCAATTTTTTCGTCTGCTCCAGCTGTTCCCGCAGTTCGTTGGCATCAATCACATCGGCGAGACGCACTTGAGTCGAGCGGTTGATGAACGAGAAAGAAGTATGGGTCTTGGGGAAGTGCTTCCAGATGAACTGCAACATCAGCAGCTTGTAAAAATCGGTGTCGAGCAGGGAGCGGGTGATCGGGTCCAGCTCCCAGTTATGATTGTGCGCGCGCCGCGCGAGATTAATGATCACAATGGCAACACTTTACTGCACCCGCAACACTTTTGCCGCAATCGCGATCTGCCTCTTATCCCGCAACCTCTTCATTCCGTTCCTTGTTACCATGAATATCAGGGCAGCCAGCCCAAACCACTATGCCAATGCTGAAGCGCGCTTTCGCCCTCGTTCTGATCTTTGCTCTCATTACCGGCTTCACTCCTCGCGCCCAGGCCAGTGCCTATGATGCTCACCCCAAGCTTGTAATCATTCTGGTCATCGACCAGTTTCGCGAGGATTATGTCGAGCGCTATCGCGCCGACTTCAAGCCGAGGGGCCTGCGCTTATTCCTCGATCACGGCGCATATTTTCCCGACTGCTACTACGGCTACTCCAATACCTTCACTGCTCCCGGACACGCTTCGATTGGCACCGCTGCCTACACCGACGGACATGGGATCGGCTCAAATGCCTGGTGGGATCTTGATCGCAACAAGGAGCGCCCGGTCTCCTCGGTCGAAGACGAACGCTACGCCATCGTTGGCATGCCTTCGGGTAGCCAGACGGGGCCGGGACGTTCGCCGCTCAATCTTCTGGCATCGACAGTTGGCGATGAGCTACGACTCGATACCAAAGGCGAAGCGAAGGTCTTCGGCGTATCGCTGAAAGACCGCGCCGCCATTCTGCCCGCAGGTGCCGCGGCAAACGGAGCTTTCTGGGTCGACGAACCTACAGGCATCTTTACCACTTCCACCTATTACATGCCGCAGCTTCCCGACTGGGCTACGGCTTTCAATGCCAGTGGACGGCGCGACCAGGCCAAGCAGGAAGCCAACCAGCCCAACACCACAAATTTCGAGGGCGAGGTCGGCGGCACGCCAGCCAGTATCACCTATGAGCTGGACTTCGCAAAGGCATTGATCCAGGGCGAGCAACTGGGCAAGCGCAATGCTACCGACATGCTGACCCTCAGCATCTCCGGCACGGACATTCTCGGTCACCGCGTCGGACCGGACGCCGACGAGGAGCGGGAAATCGTGGACGCGCTCGACACCGACCTCGACGGATTTTTCGCCTGGCTCGATAAGAACGTAGACGGCGGCCTCGGAAACGTATGGATTGCCATCACGGCCGACCACGGCGTTGCACCCTCGCCAGCAATCGCGGCACAGCTCGGCATGAATGCCGCTCAGATCGATACGAACAAGCTCATCGAGGAATTAAACGACGCAATGAACCAGAAATTCTCACCCGGAGAAAAAGTCGTCTACATTCTGCCGCATCAGGAGTTTCCCTACATTTCGCTGAACCAGCCATCCTTCGAACGCGCCGGAATTAACGAGCAGGAGGCCGAGGAGGCCGTACAGAATGCCCTTGCACCAGCATTCCAATCTCTAACAAAACCCAGCGATGTAAAACTGCCCGCACAGTCGAAACTGCCGCCCCACCCTGTGCTCTTCCGCAGCTATACGCGCCTGCAACTGTCTGACGGCGCAATGCCTCATACACCGTTCGGAGATCTCCTTGCTCACAGCTACACGCCGAACGGTGGATGGTATGTACGCGTCGTGCCGGCGGCCTTTCAGATGGGGCTTGAAAAAGCGAATGGCACCACGCACTTTTCGCCCTTCTCTTATGATCGGCATGTCCCGCTTGGCTTCTACGGCGCGCCATTCGCTACCGGCGTGTATCACGGACGTGTCGAGCCGATTGATCTGGCGGCGACCTTCGCGTCCATACTTGGCATCAACCAGCCGTCCTCTTCCATCGGTCATGTTCTTACGCAGGCATTGAAGCCTGCCGCGGATGTGACCTACCCCAGACCCATTCCCGTTCGCACGCACCGAAGCGTACGGGGAACCGCGAGTAAGGCGCCAGCCGGGAAAGCGCCCGCCGCAACGGAGCAGCCGCAACCGTGAAGCCAGACATGAAAGTCCGCTTTGCCGGCATTGAGTTGCGGAACCCGGTCATCGCGGCCAGCGGAACGTTTGCGTATGGGATCGAGTTTGAAGATATCGTCTCGCTCGATCGCATTGGCGGCTTTGTAACGAAAGGGCTGTCGCGGGAGCCAATGGCCGGCAATCAGGCTCCGCGCATCATCGAGACGGCAGCGGGCATGGTGAACGCTATCGGGCTGCAGAATATCGGCGTCAAGGCATTTCTTGAAACCAAGTTGCCTGCCCTGGCCCGGTATCCATCTTGTGGTGTGATTGCCAATGTCTTTGGCTATGAAGTAGAAGACTACGTCGCCGTAATTGAGGCCTTAAATGAGGCGCGCCGTGGCATCGTCGCCTATGAGTTGAATGCTTCCTGCCCGAACACGAAACATGGCGGCCAGGTTTTCGGCACCGACTGGCGGCTCCTCGGGGAGTTGGTCGTTCGCGCCAAAAAAGTCGCCAAGCGGCCGCTGATCGTCAAGCTCTCGCCGAACGTCACATCCATCGCCGCCATGGCACGTTGCGCCGAGGATTCGGGCGCTGACGCGATTTCCCTCATCAATACCTTTGTATCTCTTTCCATTGATATTCAGACACGCCGTCCACGCATTGCCAACATCACAGGAGGCTTATCCGGCCCGGCGATCAAGCCCATTGCCGTGCGCATGGTCTGGGAAGCCGCCAAAGCCGTGAAGATTCCAGTCATCGGCATGGGCGGCATCACAACGCCGGAAGATGCGGTCGAATTCCTGCTCGCTGGCGCCACTGCCGTGCAGGTGGGAACGGCAAGTTACGCCGATCCCCGCGCCGTCGAGCGCATCGCGCAAGGGTTGGAGCACTGGTGCACGCGCCACCATATTGAGCGCGCTGCCAGCCTGACCGGCGCCATCGATACCGCGCCGGTCGAGAAGGAACCCGAGCCACTCGCTGATCTATCTGCGAAAATTAAATCATGACGAGTCCCGCTGACTCATCGGCGCATGAATCGCTTTTCGTCACAGGCCTCGAAATCACAGGCCCGGTGCAGGATCTTTCCACGCATCGCCTGCCGCCGAATTTCCGCGGCCGCCCTGCATGGCTTGTGCAGATCTGGTGGCTGGTGCAGTCGCTGCTCTTCCACACCTCGCCGCAATTTATGTATGGATGGCGGCGATTCCTGCTGAGGCTCTTCGGCGCGAAGATCGGCAAAAACGTGATGCTGCGCCCCAGCGTTACCGTGACGTATCCGTGGAAGCTGGCAATCGGTGACGACAGCTGGATTGGCGATCACGTCACGCTCTACACCCTGGGACCCATTGTCATTGGCCGCGATGCCGTCGTCTCGCAGCACTCGTATCTCGCAGCCGCTTCACACGATTACACCAAGTCATCTTTCGACATCTTTCAGAAACAAATCACCATCGAAGACGAAGCCTGGGTCGCAGCGCACTGCTTCATCGGACCCGGTGTCACCGTGGGGCGAGGAGCCGTCGTAGGCTCCTGCAGCGTGGCCTTCAAAGACGTTCCGCCGATGATGGTCTGCATTGGTAATCCGCTCAAAGTCGTTCGCCCAAGGGTCGTTTCCGACACACCCGCCCAGACCTGACAGAGACGGTACAGCCCAGGAACTTTTCGTGTCGAATGTGCGTAATTCTCAGAGGGAGATGGGTGTGATGTGCGCCTTCATGGCATCTGTCACCGGGCGCAAAAAGTTCTTGCCGCAAAACAAGGAGTCGCGATCATGATTAAGTTTCTTCTCTGGTGTTTGCTTTTCGTATTATGCTGGCCGCTGGCGCTGCTTGCTTTGATTGCCTATCCCTTCGTCTGGCTGCTTCTGCTGCCTTTCCGCATTGTCGGCATCGCCGTACACGGCGCACTCGACCTTGTGGCCGCTCTCATCTTCCTGCCAGCCCGCGTCCTCCGAGCCGTCTAAGCGACTTTAAAGAGAAAAACCCTCACAGAAGTGAGGGCTTTTCACTCAGAGCGAAATCTTAAGCAGCTTTTCTTGGCAGCCGTCCACGGTTCTGCAGCACACGAGCCTGCGCCATTGCTATGTCAGTCAGATATACCGGCGCCGGCGTCGCAATCGCCACCAGGATCCATGCCAGCACGGATACCAGCAGACCCAACACAGCAGCCGCCTGCAGCGTCAGAACTACTTCAATCTGGTGCAGGTGCAGGTTCATAACCGCCCAGTGCCGCAACGGCTCTACGCGGTGAATGACCGCCAGCGCCAGCAGGAAGGCAAGCATCGACAGTGTAGCCAACCCAATCAGGGTGACATCCACAGTGCGATGCAAGCGCTGCCGGGAACGGCAGTGGTTGCATTCTTCAAGATGTTGTTCATAATCGGTGCGCATTTCCGGCGAAATTCCGGAAATGTCATATCTCCAGCTGGAGAGTATGTCACCTATGACTTGATCAGTACAAAGTGTCATGTTGATCCGTTCTCCGCTTTTCACGTTCTGTTTGCGGGTAACAGCTTTCCTGCGCGGCCCGTTCGGCCTTGGGAACTGTACCAAGAGCGGCTAGGGAATCTAACTAAAGTATAAACTAGTCCCGTTACAGCACAATAGATTCTGTTGCCGTTCGTTGTTCCGCCAGCACTAACCTGTTTCCTATCAAGCTCATACGATCACGTAAGGCATGTTCTGCCGCGACCCGCGCAAGCTCGGGAAGATTATTGCTCTCCGATAGATGCGCCAGTATGACATAGGACGCTTGCCCATCGTAGTTCTTTTCAAGAAAATCGGCAGCGGCATCATTCGACAGATGCCCGACCCGCGACATGACCCGTTGCTTGACCGACCACGGGTACGGCCCATCGCGTAGCATTTCCAGATCGTGGTTCGATTCGAGCATCAATATATCGCACCCGCGAAGCTGCAGGCTCACATTCGGCGGCATATAGCCAAGATCGGTCGCCACGCCAATGCGAATGCCTTCTGTCTGAAAGACAAAGCCCACAGGGTCGATCGCATCGTGCGGGATGGTGAAGGCACTGATTGCAATATCTCCGATGGAGAACTTCGTTCCAGCGCGGAAGTACTCCACACCTGGAAGGGCGCACGGATCTGCTTCCACCTTCTCAGCATCCGCCGTCATCTCTTCTTCCTCGGCAGCGCACTCGGCCAGCTCCGCCTCGCGATAGAAAGGGTTTTCCGCGTCGGCATCCGGCATGGCCGCGCTGGCTTCCGCTTCGGCTTTCTTCTTCGCTGCCTCCTGCTGACGCTGCGAGAGCCACTCGGCGTAGGTAAGCCGCTTGCGGGGAGTCATCCAGCGCATCCAGGCCCGATGCGTGGCCTCAGTGAAATACACAGGGATACCCAACTTGCGTGCAGTGACCGAAAGCCCCTGCACATGGTCCTGGTGCTCGTGCGTAATGAGGATCGCGTCCAGAGTGCCGGGGTCTTCACCCGCGGCTTTCATGCGCTTGAAGATCTCGCGGCAGGACATGCCTGCATCGACCAGAATCCGCGTGCGCGTGCTTGAGACGACGGCGCTGTTGCCTTTCGAACCGCTGGCGAGCACCGTCATTCGAACCATGTCCTTCAGAATACGCCCGTCGCGTGTGGAAGACGCGGCAGAATCTCACAGCAGGAACCAGCTTCGACTACATGCGCGCCCAGAACCGGGAAAGCCAGTGAGCAAGCTATGCGTCGAAATCTTAAGAGGAGAGGTTCGTATGATGGCGTGAGGTAAAAAAGAGCTTCTCTAATGTACCTTCGCCTAAAACCTGACGTAGCTCTGTATATCCAAAGAACGGAACCAGCAGCACCGTCAGAATCGCCATCAGAGAGAGTATTCCCTTGAGGGTGCCGCCGCCGATCGCGGTAATGCTCTCGCTGAAAGACTGTCCTCGATACAAACCAACGACGGTCTCTTCGAGAATCTTGAAACACCCCAGAACAATAGCAAAGGCGATCGATTTGAAAAGAGTCGGGTAGATGAGCGGCGCTTCTTTGAACCCTTCTGCAAAATGAAGCTCCCGGGCCACTACCAACACTTTGGCAAGGGCCAGGGCATTGATCAGTGCAAATCCATTCGCAGCAAAAGAGATGTGGTGCTCAGCCAAAATGATTGACCTGTATAAAACAAACAACGCGAAGACCAGCCAGAGATAGCAAGAGATAAAAAAATACTCTTTCATCCCACGGTAGGCCCGCTGCTTCAGTGTGCGATTAGGAGCGTTCACGCTGCCTCCAGGCTGGCGACATTCTGGGCACGACCATAATACGGCTCATCGTCCACCGCTCAACATAGAAGTGTGGGCAGAAATCTCGGAAATCTGCCTCACTACAAGCCGCGTCCGAAGCGGGATGAGCCCGCTCCTTAGGCTCTCTGTCCCCTCAGACGCCCGTTTCAAGGACGCCATGTCGATCACAAAAACGATACTTGACGTCATTGTTCTTCATGAGCGAGACGGCAACTTCGATCTCGTGCATCGAAGTCATCTCAATTTCCGCCAGGACGTTGTGTTTGGCAGCGAAGTCGGAGTGACACACACCAGAAAAGAGAATGTCGATGCGGACATCGTTCGGCCGAAGATCGCGCCGCTCAAAAGTAAACGGCGCCAGTCCAGTACTACTGGACTGCGCCGCATAAGCATATGCTGTGCTCATTCTTATATCGCCAACTGGTAGCGGATTTCCCGGCGTGAAATCGGGTTGAGAGAATTGCGCCCCACACGCTCCTTGCAAACGCGATCCCTGCTCCCGAGCCATCGCCCGCAGGCTCAACCGACCGCGCTCAAGCTCTGTCAAGACTCCGCCGCCTCTCATCTTCGGCTAAACCGCATAAAATAAAGCACTTATTTCCCGTTTTTACTTGGCATAGTATTTCCACTGAATTTGCTATCCTGAATAAGAGAGAGCTATTTGAGCAGGTTTGTGGAAAAGCAGCCCTCATGACGATGGTAATCCCCTGCTAAGTCATTGAAAACACTAATTTGACCCTAATCTATTTGAAATCAACCGTTTAGCAGGGGGTCATCCCCTGCTAAACCACTGAAAACAAAGGAAACCCGCCGCTGCAGGGAGGGGGAGGGGTCTAAGGCTGCCCGTAGGTGTAAAAACCGCGCCCGCTTTTACGTCCGAGCCAGCCCGCGTCCACCATGCGGATGAGCAGAGGGCAAGGACGGTATTTCGGGTCGCCGAGACCGTCATGCAGCACGCGCATGATGTCGAGGCAGACATCGAGGCCGATAAAATCCGCCAATGTCAGCGGACCCATGGGATGCGCCATCCCCAGCTTGAAGACCTCATCGATTGCCTCGGGCGTGGCTACGCCTTCCATGACGGCGAACATGGCCTCGTTGAGCAGCGGCATAAGAACACGGTTCGAAACAAAACCGGGAGCGTCATTTACCTCAACTGGCGTCTTACCCAGTTTCTCCGCGAGCGCCTTCACTGTGTCGTAGGTCGCCTGCGAAGTAGCGAGTCCGCGGATGACCTCCACGAGCTTCATCACCGGCACAGGGTTGAAGAAGTGCATCCCGATAACCTGCTCAGGACGTTTGGTCTTTGCGGCAAGTTTTGTAATCGAGATAGAAGACGTGTTCGATGCGAGGATGACATGCTTCGGCAGGATCGCATCAAGTTCCGTAAAGAGATGGCTTTTGATCTCGAATTTTTCCGTCGCGGCTTCAATCACAAAGTCGCACGACGCCAGCGACTGGCGATCCAGCGTGCCCTGTATCCGCTTAAGCGAAGCGGACACTTCGTCTGACGTCAGTTTGCCTTTGGATGCTTCGCGATCGAGATTCTTCCGGATCGTTTCCAGACCGCGATCCAGAAACCGCTGATCGACTTCACATAACCGCACGTCGAATCCACTGCGCGCGAAGACGTGCGCGATGCCATTACCCATGGTTCCGGCGCCAAGCACGCCGACCATCTTGATCTCACTCATTCACATCACCTCAACAAAACAGATGAGTGTATCAAACAGACCAGTGCAATAATGGCTCGCCAGCGTTGCTTGATATCTGTCAGGGAATCTTCACTAGAATGGCCGTGATGTTGTCGCTGCCACCCGCCGCATTCGCTTCCTCAATCAAGCGCTCACAGAGTGTTTGCACATCCGCGGAGTTTTCCCCCAGGATTTTCGCAATGCGCGCTTCTGACAGCTCTTTCGTAAGCCCATCGGAACAGAGCAGGAAGAGATCGTCTGACTCGGTTGCTCTCTCTTCAATGTCTGGCATTACCGTTTCTCGCGTCCCAATCGCGCGTGTAATCACATTGCGAAAGGGAGACATCTCAGCCTCGGCGGGCGTCATCTGCCCCAGCCGCACCTGTTCATCCACCAGCGAATGATCCTGCGTCATGCGTTCAAGCGCGCCTGCACGGAAGCGATAACAGCGACTGTCCCCCACATGCGCAATCCACACGCGACTGTCGCGCACCAGCAATGCGACGAGCGTTGTACCCATGCCATGCAGCGATGCTTCCCTCTCAGCATGAGCAAAGACGCGCTGATTGGCTGCGATGATATTGCTTTCGATGGTCTGCCGTAGATTCTCCGGAGAATGCGTATTGCATAGCCCCTCCATTACGGCATCGACGGCGGTATGGCTCGCAACTTCACCGGCAGCGGCACCCCCCATGCCATCACACACGACAAAAAAACCAGCCTCGGGGCATAGTCCGTAAGCATCTTCATTGGCGGAACGGACACGCCCAACATCAGTCAGTCCTGCTACTTGCATGAGCATTTTGTTTGTGAGATGTTTCGTGCATATTAACGATACACGGGAAGGTTATGACTCGCATCCATCGACGTTTATAAATAGAAAAGGCTGACTCACTGGCCAGCCTTTCGCGAAATGAGTTGGAATGGATTACTAATGTGAAGCGGCGCTCGCCAGCTTTGATTCGGCTTCAGCGATCACGCGATTTGCCTCTTCATACTTATCGGCATCTTCGCCCGCTTCGTCCCACAGCTTGTGACCGCGGTCGAGCTGCTCCTGCGCACGCCCCATGTCGATCTCTTCCGGTTTCAATGCGCTTTCGGCCAGAATCGTAACGCGCTCGGGAAGCACTTCCACAAATCCCCAGTTGACGTTATAGCGCTGCTCGCCGGCGTGGCCCCCGTGCAGTCGCACTTCGCCCGCGCCCAGTTCGGCCAGCAGCGGGGTGTGCCCGAAAAGCGCCTCTATATAGCCGGAGCGTGACGGTAGCTCTACCGCATCCGCTGTTGTATCAACGAGGATGCGCTCCGGAGTGACAAGCCGTACATGCAGTTGGTCTGCCATCGTTTACCTTATGCGTTCGCCTTTATCTTCTCGGCCGCTGCCAGCACATCCTCGATCGAACCCTTTAGATAGAAGGCCTGCTCAGGAATGCTGTCATGCTTGCCATCGAGCACTTCCTTGAAGCTGCGCACCGTATCCGCAATCTTCACATAGGCACCCGGAATACCGGTAAACTGCTCAGCCACATGGAACGGCTGCGAGAGGAAGCGCTGAATCTTACGCGCACGCGCCACGGTGAGCTTGTCTTCTTCTGACAGCTCGTCAATACCGAGAATCGCGATGATGTCCTGCAGGTCTTTGTAGCGCTGCAGAATACGCTTTACACCCTGCGCCACATCGTAATGCTCCTGCCCCACCACGCGCGGAGTAAGAATGCGCGAAGTGGAGGCCAGCGGATCGACGGCAGGATAAATGCCGAGCTCGGACAGCGGACGCGAAAGCACTGTCGTTGCATCGAGATGGGCAAAGGTCGTCGCTGGAGCCGGATCGGTAAGATCGTCTGCCGGAACGTAAACAGCCTGCACCGAGGTAACGGAGCCCTTTTTGGTGGAAGTAATGCGCTCCTGTAATTCGCCCATTTCCGTCGAGAGGTTTGGCTGATAACCGACGGCGGACGGCATACGGCCAAGCAGCGTCGACACCTCAGAACCGGCCTGCGTGAAACGGAAGATGTTGTCGATGAAGAGCAGGGTGTCCGCGCCTTCATTGTCGCGGAAATACTCTGCGACGGTGAGGCCCGTCAGCGCCACGCGCAGACGCGCTCCTGGCGGCTCGGTCATCTGGCCGTAGATTAAAGCGGCCTTCGACTTCGGGAAGTCCTTCAGATCGATCACACCCGCTTCCTGGAATTCCACCCAGAGGTCGTTGCCCTCGCGGGTGCGCTCGCCGACTCCGGCAAAGACCGAAAAGCCGCCGTGCTTCAGTGCCACGTTGTTGATGAGTTCCTGGATGATGACCGTCTTGCCGACGCCAGCCCCGCCGAAGAGGCCGATCTTGCCGCCCTTCAAGAAGGGCTGGATCAGGTCGATGACCTTCACACCCGTCTCGAACATCTCCTCGCTCGTCGATTGTTCATCGAAGGCCGGAGCCGGACGGTGAATCGGCATGTAGACCTTCGCATTCACAGGACCAAGCTCGTCCACAGGTTCTCCGATGACGTTGAGCACGCGGCCCAGCGTCTCGTGTCCCACGGGAACGGTAATAGGACCGCCGAGGTCGATGGCATTCATCCCTCGCACCATACCTTCGGTCGCCTGCATGGCCACGCAGCGCACACGGCCTTCGCCCAGGTGCTGCTGCACCTCTACGATGACGTTGATGGGACTGGGCACTGTAAAGCCGTCGCTTACGACGCGCAGCGCCTGATAGATGGGCGGCATCGTTGCTTCTTCAAACTGCACGTCCACTGCCGGTCCCGAAATCTTGATAACCTTGCCTATGTTTTCTGCCATAAAAATTCTTTCTCTCTACAGAGCGGCTGCGCCGCTGACAATCTCGATCAGTTCCTTGGTAATCGCTGCCTGACGCACGCGGTTCATAAGTAGCGTGTAATGGTCGATCAAATCCGACGCGTTATTCGTCGCCGAATCCATCGCCGTCATGCGGGCGGCGAATTCCGCCGCTGCTGACTCCACCATCGCGTGATACAGCTGCGTGCCCACATATCGCGGCAGAATCGCGTTGAACAGCTCCTTCGGATCCTGCTCGTAGATGTAGTCCAGTTCCGCCGTGCCGAAGCGACTTGCCTCTTCTTCAGACTGCTTGGCGGCTGTAGCTCCCTCTGGCGACTCCTCCACGCTGATGCCCGCCGACTCCGCCGCCTGGACTGCACGCTCGCGCTCTTCCCGCGTCATCTCTTCAGCAGCAGCAATCTGCTGTTTACCAATCTCGACAACGGGAAGGATCTTCTGCACCACAACGCGCTGCTGGATTACAGACTTGAACTCGTTGTAGACCACATAGACCGCGTCGATCTTCTCTTGCGTGTAGAGCGTGACAACCTCTCTGCCAAGCTCACGCACCTCGTCGAAGGAAATCTTGTGCAGAATGTTGCGATAATGGGCGTCCATTACCTCAACCGCGCCGCCACGCGTGCGCTCTCCGCGAGACAGGCGATCCTGCTCCTCCTGCGCCGCCTCAACATATTGCACGGCTGGATAGCGCCGTCGAAGAATATCGCGCCCTTTGCGGCCAATCGCCTCAATGTCGATCTGCTGGTCGTGGCGCGCAGCAATGAAGTTCGTCGCCGCCTTGACGATGTTGGCGTTAAAGGCCCCTGCGAATCCGCCTTCACCGGAGACAACAACTACCAGCACATTCTTTTCCGGACGCGTCAGCAGCAGCGGATGCCGCACTTCACCGGTCTCGGGATCGTAAACCTCTATGCGGCGTTTGAGCGACAGCAGCACGCTCTCCATCATCGCCACATACGGTCGCGCCGCGAGCGCTCGCTCCTGGGCGCGCCGCAGCTTGGCTGCGGCCACCATCTTCATGGCCTTGGTGATCTGGCGCGTGTTCTTCACACTGCGGATGCGCCGTCGTAAATCGAGAACGTTTGCCATTCTTCTTGCCGGGTTTCCTTCGGTTCTGCCCTAAAGTGCGCAGAGTCCTGCGTTGATCACATATCTGCTACTTTTTTACATCTGAGGCTTTCGCCTTATCCTGCGCGCCTTTATCCTGCTTTTTTTCGTCTTTCGATTGCGCCTTCTGCTGCGATCCGGAGGACACCTGCGCCTCCTGATGCTCTGCGAAGAAATTCTGCTTGAACTCGTTGATCGCGTCCTTCAGACGATTACGGAGATCATCGTCAAGCACCTTCTTCTCACCAATGTCCTTAAGCAGCGCTGTCTGCGCCGAATCCAGATATTTGTGGAATCCGTCCTCGAATGCGCGGATGCTATCCACCTTCACGTCATCGAGAAGGCCCTGGGTTCCGGCAAACAAAATCGCCACCTGGTGCTCCGCCGTAAGCGGCTGGAACTGCGGTTGTTTCAACAGCTCAGTAAGACGCTGTCCGCGGTTAAGCTGGTTCTGCGTCACTTTGTCCAGATCGCTGCCGAATTGCGAGAATGCCGCGAGTTCACGGTATTGTGCCAGGTCGAGCTTCAGTGTCGCCCCAACCTGCTTGATGGCCTTGATCGCAGCTGAGAAGCCGACGCGCGATACCGACAGGCCCACGTTCACCGCAGGCCGAATGCCCGAGTTGAAGAGATCGGTTTCAAGAAAAATCTGTCCGTCAGTGATCGAAATCACGTTCGTCGGGATGTAGGCCGAGACATCGCCTGCCTGCGTTTCGATGATCGGCAGGGCCGTGAGCGAACCGCCGCCTTTTTCCTTGCTCAGCTTCGACGAGCGCTCAAGCATACGCGAGTGGAGATAGAAGACATCGCCCGGATACGCTTCGCGGCCCGGTGGACGACGCAGCAGAAGCGAAATTTCACGGTAAGCCACGGCATGCTTTGAGAGATCGTCGTAGATCACCAGCGCGTGCTTGCCCTTGTCGCGGAAGTATTCACCAATGGATGTTGCGGCATAGGGTGCGAGATAAAGCATCGGAGCCGGCTCCGATGCGGTCGCAGCTACAACTACCGTGTAATCCATCGCGCCGTTTTCCGTCAGCGTTTGCACAACCTGGGCTACTGACGATCGCTTTTGCCCAATCGCGCAATAGATGCAGATCAGGTCGTTCTTCGCGTTATTAATGATAGTATCGAGCGCGATTGCAGTCTTGCCCGTCTGGCGGTCGCCGATGATCAGCTCGCGTTGTCCGCGGCCAATCGGAATCATACTGTCGACGGCCTTCAGGCCTGTCATCATCGGTTCGCGCACCGATTGGCGATCCACCACGCCCGGAGCAAGCCGCTCAATAGGCAGCGTCTCGGTCGCGTTGATCGGGCCTTTGTCGTCGATCGGCTGCCCCAGAGCATTCACTACGCGGCCAATCATGGCCTCGCCCACCGGCACGCTCAGAATCTGACCGGTACGCTTTACTTCGTCGCCTTCGCGAATCTCGGTGTAGTCGCCCATCAGCACAGCGCCCACCTGCTCCTCTTCGAGGTTCATGGCAAGTCCGGCAATGCCGTGCGGAAACTCAATCATCTCGCCATACATGACCTTGTCGAGGCCATGGATACGCGCGATCCCGTCACCCAAAGCGATCACAGTACCGACTTCATCCACGCGGATCTTCGCGTCGTAATTCTGAATCTGCTCTTTGAGGAGCTGAGTAATTTCGTCTGCTTTAATCTGAGCCATGCTTCACTTTCCCAACAGAATCTTTTTTAACTGGAGAGTTGCTCTTTGAGCCGGGCCAATTTTCCTTTGATGGACCCGTCATATACAGTACTGCCCACGCGCACCATCACGCCCCCGAGCAACGACTTGTCTTCGCTATAGGTAGCCTGCACCTGCGTTCCTGTCAGGGCAGCGACTTCCTGCTCAATCCCCTGCCGCTCGTCGGCATCCAGCGGGCGCGCCGTCGTGACCTGCACCTCAGAGATGCTTAGGCGGCGATTCACTTCTTTGCGATACTCGGCCAGAATCTCATCCAGCACATAGAGTCGATCATGTTGAATCACGACCGCGATGAAATTACGCACCTGCTCAGACATGCCCAGCCGCGCGTTCAACTTATCGAGAATCGAAATCTTCTGCTCAGCGGGAAACGACGGATCGAGGAGAACTTCGCGCAAATCAGCGGCTTCGCGCCATGCAGCAAGAAAATCGTTCAGCTGCCGCTGCACGTCGTTCGCGTTCAGATGTGCCTCAAAAACCACATCAGCAAAGGCGCGGGCGTAAGGAGCGGCAATGGCAGCCATTAGTTCTGTCCTCCCTTACCTTTCGTGCCTGCCAGATCGGCAGCAAAATTCTTCACCAGAATCCGGTCCGCATCGGCGCCAAGATGAATGCGCTGTAAAGCGCGATCTACAGCAAGGTCGGCGGCAAAGCGCTTCAAGTCCCGCTGCGCTGCAGATCCGAAAGCCTCAATCTCATGCTCGGCGGATTCAATAATACGTTTGCGCTCTTCTTCGAGAGACGCCTTGATACGCTTCTCATCTTCCAGGCTGTCAAGTTCGGCCTGCTTGCGAATGGCATCGATTTCGGAATCCAGCCTGGCCAGGCGCGCTTCCACCACACTCAGGCGCTTGTTGGCTTCTTCCGTGGCGGTGCGCGCGTCAATCAGATCCTTCTGGATGGTCTCTGATCGCTTGCGGAAAGTCTTGGGCAGCACTTTGATCAGGAACCAGACTATGGCACCGATAATGATCGTAGAGTTGAAGATCTGGAAAATATTCGCGGCAGTTTCAGTTTTGACTCGCAGTACTCTGGCGATGGCCTGCACTGTCGAGGAGTGTAGATAGGCCTCTTCCTCACTGTTCGTCTCAGGCGCATCTATCTTTTCATAATTGGAATGAACATTGGGCGGCGGCGCTGCCTGCGCGGTCTGGCTGAAAGCGCGGGGGACCGCTCCACCCAATAAAACCAGGGCGACAAAGAAAGCAGCGAACTTCAGCCTTGGATTCTGTTTCACCGGGCACTCTCCACTGGAGCCACATCTGGCGGAAGAACGGCTTGAAGAATCTGCGAGGCCAACAGCTCGGTCGAGCCTTCGACCTGCCTGCGGGCGTCAGCGGCCTGTGCTTCCAGTGCAGCGTGCGCAAGGCGAACCCGCTCCTGAGCGGCAAGGCGCGCAGACGCAAGCGCGCTCTCGCGCTCGGCGTTCCACTGCTGTATGCGATGGTCACGGTGGCGGAAAATATCCGCGCGCGCCGCCCGCAACTTTGCCTCATATTCCTGAGCCTTGACATCGGCAGCGGCAATTGCGGCTGCGGCCCTTTCAACGGCTCCCTTCGTGCGCTCGCGGCGAGCGGCCAGCGTGCGCGAAAGCGGGCCAAATACCAGAATCCGGTAGGCCAGAACCAGGGCAACAAAAATGATCATCGTCGGAATCGAGCCGACTATCAGATCGCCGAGTTGGTGCAGAATTTCATCCATGCTTCGCCGGTTCACTAAAACTGCTGAAAAATATCTTCAGACAGACTGATTTCTTACGCGCCGCGACCCTATTCACACCTTTTCCAACGCCTTGCGACTCGCTTTGGCGCACATTCTGCTGCCTATTAAGCCCTTGGAAGTCTTAGCTGGAAGGTATTGCGGAACCTATGGTTGTAACAGAGTGAAAAATAAGGTGTCAACGCGGGGCAAACACTTACCCTCTAGATGTATCACACATGGCGAATTTCTGCATAATAGCGCTTGACGGCACGCAATGCGAGCGTAGACTTGGTACATCACCTATGACCCGGTTCAGGGTCCAATGGACTGGGCGTCCGGGAATCTCCACCGCTCCCGCTCGCTCGGTCCATTCTTGCATCCACTAGAAATTCCTTATATCGCCCCAACAGCGTGGCTGGGCCTGCGACAGTCATCCTGACTGAATTGCCGATAAACTGCCGATCGCGCAACACGGCGCCTGCCCCCAGCGCTGCCAATACTTTTCCTTTTGCCTGCGGAATGGTGAAGGTCTGCTCAATCACTGGATCGGCAGTCAGCTCTGCATCGAGGCGCGCAAATAGAGCGTCGATCCCAAGGCCGAATTTGGCGGAAATCGCGAGGACGCCGCCGGCAACAAGCACATCGCGATCCTCGCTCGAAAGCAGATCGATCTTGTTCATCACTTCGATTTGAGGCTTATCGAGCACCCCCAGTTCGCCTAAAACCTTTTCCACTTCCGCCTTCTGTTCATCGCGCGTCGGACTGGATGCATCCCGAACATGCAACAGCACCTCAGCCTTCTGGACTTCTTCCAGCGTGGCGCGGAACGACGTGACCAGGGTGTGCGGCAGGTTGCGGATAAACCCGACCGTATCGGAGAGCAAAATTTTTCTGCGCGATGGAAGCTGAATGGCCTTCAATTTTGGGTCGAGCGTCGCAAACATTCGCGCCGATTCAAGCACACCTGCCTTAGTTAGCGTATTAAAAAGCGTGCTCTTGCCCGCGTTGGTGTAGCCAACCAGCGCCACCGTCGGCACCGGAACCGCCTCACGCCGTTGCCGTTGCTGTCCGCGTACCCGGCGTACGGCTTCGAGCTCCTCCTTCACCTGCACAATACGACGCTGGATCTTGCGGCGATCGGTTTCGAGCTGCGTTTCACCCGGCCCTCTTGTACCGATGCCGCCGCCAAGCTGCGACATCGACTTTCCGCGTCCGGCGAGCCGAGGCAGCATATATTCCAACTGCGCCAGCTCGACCTGCAACTGGCCTTCACGGGTTCGCGCGTGCCGCGCAAAAATATCGAGGATGAGCTGCGTTCGGTCAAGAACGCGACAGGGTAAAGCTTTTTCGAGATTCCGAAGCTGTGTGGGTGTCAAATCGTGATCGAAGAGGATGACGCTGGCACCCGTAGAAGCAGCTACACCGGCCAGTTCTTCTACCTTGCCGCTGCCGATCAGGGTTGCGGGGTCAGCTTTGGGTCGTCGCTGCACCACTTCACCGGCAATTGCTCCGCCGGCGCTCGTGACCAGCTCGCGAAATTCACTCAGCGAAGCTTCAAGGTCCAAATGCGCAAGATCCATGTGCGCGTGTTCATCGGAGGACGCATCCGCATCGTCTGCACGGGCAGCCATGCGAGTAGCGTCACGGGCGAGAATTGCCGTCGGCGGCAGTGAAGGACGCCTGGGGGCGAACTCCACCGCAACCAACAGTGCGCGCTCGTCTGCGCCCTCCGTGCTTGTGCGTTGAAGCTCACCCACGAAACGCTGTCCTGAAAAAATCTACTTTAAGGCTGCCGGCTACGCGCTCTGTGATTCCGTGGAAGGGCTTGCTACACCACTCGCGGTAGTATGCCCAGCAGGATGAGCCGAAGCAGGTCTGTGTTCCGTATGCAGCACGGATCGTGAACTGACCACGGTCGAGATCGCGTGCTTGAAGATCAATTGTTCTTGGCTATTGTTTTCCAATAGCACGGAATATTTATCGAAAGAACGGATCTTGCCTGTCAGCTTCACTCCGCTGACCAAGTAGATTGTGATGGGGGTTTTATCCTTACGGACCGTGTTAAGAAACGTGTCCTGGATGTTCTGTGCCGGCTTGTTGTCCATGTGCCGATCTCCTGTTCATTTTCAATGCTTGGGATTCGACTACTGCAGCGCTAAAGTTCATGCCAATGCCCGAAGGCGATGCAAGATTTGTAAACAATACGAGGTTGGGATAGATCAGGCAAGACACATCATAAAGTTTTTAGTATCAAAACTTAGACTCGATCTACTCAACACCGTGCGACGAGGCAAAATCCACCTCAGAAATACTTTGATGCGAAAATTCCCCAAGAGATGTATGGAATTTATGGAGAAGTTCTTCAATCCCTCAATGGTGCTTGAGCGATGCATTTCATTACAGCTCCATTTAAAACCGAAAAAAATCTACTGATGCTTGTGACGTTTCGCGCCGCCTGTATGTTTCTTTTTCCCTGACTTCTTACCTTTCACAGACGACGATTTCGGGGCAGCGGTCGGCTGTGGCGGGGTTACGGAGGATGGAGGAGGAGCGCTGGGCGGCTCAACCTTTCGGACGATTACCCCTTCCAGTCGGAAAGTCTGGGTAGCGGTATTTGACGGACGCGCAGCACCCGTCGCGGGATCGATAGCTATGGTGTCATCCGTGGCAGTCTTAAATGAAAAAATCGGAACTGTACCGATCTTGTCAAAAGCCTGCGTACTTACATGCACGGGCAGATATCCCTGTAAATTACGCTGCCGGTAAGCCGTCTCGTAGCGATGCTTCTTCACATTCCAGGTGAAAATGCGCACCTGATCGAAGTCATACGGCAGGCCATCCTTGTAAGGGCTCAGGACGGTCACATATTCCGGTACCTGCCCATTTGGAAATTTCGATTCCGGATCGTCTACCGTGGTCAACGGATAAGCACCAACCATGCGCTGCCCTTCGGCATAACCCGCGATCGCATCCGGAATATCCACATCCAGGCGGCGCGAGAGCATCCAGCCCACGCGCCCCTGCGAATCGCGCACCAGCCACCAGTCTTCCATGGGCGGCGACTCGGGCGCTGGAGTTGCAATTGGTCGAGTCCCTGTCTTGGCCGTCGACTTCGATGCCTCCGTCTTCACAGCCGGCTTAGGAGCAGGCTGCGTAGCTTGCGGAGGTACGGCCTTCGGCACCGAAGCCCGCACCAGCATCTGCAATTTGTCGTTTTCCGGGAGCAGATAGAAACGGTCGGCCTGCCGGCCTGGTTTGTCGTGTAGATATAGATCATCGCGCAGCGTCGCCGTCGCAATTACAGGATCATTCTCGTGCTGCTTTTGTAGATCGGCAAATTGCTGATATGTGTTCTGATCGATGACGCTATGCTCTTCGATCCAGCCGATCTCGCCCTTGTCCGTCTTTACTTTGAGAAAGCGCCGCCCGCGCTCGAGCACCTGCACACGCTGGCCATTCGTAACATTCCCGACCCGATTGGAGACGGCCGCGACACGGTCACGCAGAAATGTCTCTTTGGCGATGACATAAACATATTCAGTAGAGGGTTTTGGACGAAGGCGATTGCAACCACCCATCGCCGTGAGCAATAAAAGGAGCAGCAGCAGACGTGCAAGCGGAAGAGAAGATTGGCGAAAAACCATGCGCACTTAATAGATAGTCAAGAGAAAGCAGTAACCTGCTAACTCTTCCTTATATTTTTAGAGCATAGCATCGAACACTCGGGCAGCTACCGGCACAATGCCAACTTTAAGGGTCCATTTCTGGATTAAAGAAAAGGCCACCTTTCAGGGTGGCCTTCTTTTGTAAAATGCATCAGCCTATTTTGTGCCGACAATGGCGCTTGCCAATGTGGGATCTGTTCCCGTCGTCTTGCTCGAAAGCGGGTCCAGCTTTCCCGGAGACGCGGTATCGATCGTAAAGACCTGCATGTCAGGATTGCCACCCACACATGCCACCGCAATATAAGCGTCCGTCTTGTCCTGAGTAATGTCCACCGGAGCCGCGCCGGTCGTATAAGGAGAATCCGCAAGCGCGGTGAGCGCACCGTTTGCCGTGAGAGCGAAGCCGCTGATTGTCCCATCCGTCCGGTTCGTTACATAGACATAGCTGCCGGAAGTAGTAACCATTACCTGCGAAGGCCCGAGTCCCGTCTTCACCGGAGATGTAGCAAGCTCCGTGAGCAAAGTGCCTGTCGCGTTAATACTGAGCACGCGGACCGCGTTTATTCCGGTCTCCGTAACGAACAGGTATTTACTGTTCGGATCGCTGGCTAATCCAAGATCGGCATTCGGAGAAGCCTTCGGATTCAAAATCGAATTCAGCTTGGTAATGACGCCCGTCGTCGCGCTAAACGTCAGAATATCCACGCCGCCCGTCCCCAGCGATACAAAAACATACTGACCATTTGGCGTGATGATGAGGTTGGTCGTGCTTCCCGGGTCAAGTACAACTGGATTTCCCTGCGCCGTCAGCGCTCCCGTGCTGGCATTGATGCCAAACACATATGCCGACGGAGTCAAATCCGCCACGATCAGCCATTGCCCCGTGGGATCCACCTTCATGGTGATCGGGCTTACCCCTGTTGCCACAGGACTGCCATTGTTTGCTACCGTCAGCGTTCCATTCGAATTGACGGTATAGGCGTAGATGCCTCCGGAAAGACTGCCAATGTAGAGAAATGTATCATTTGGCGTCATAGCCAACGCATTGGGCGGCAGCCCCACCGCGTAGGGGGAATTGGAAAGTACATTCACCGCACTGTTCGCAATGCTGAACCCGGCAATCGAGCTGGCAGTCGTCGACGAATTGGCTACATATAGATAGTTACCGCTGTTGGTGTTTCCCCCGCCGCCACTGGTTTCGTCAGGAAAAAACTTGCCGCCACACGAGCACAAAAGCAGAAGACCCGCCATGCACAAAAAATGAAGATGCTGTGTCTTAAATCCGAATTTCACTCGTCCAACTCTCTCTTGTTCTCATGCTCCAAGGTCCTGTCTGTTGAGAACAATCCTGGGGAAAAGGCGCGCTGTGTATTCGATATACTGCGTTCACACTCTATGCGCATCGGTTTCCGTCTTATCTTGGTGATATCACTGCTTGCACCCTTTTGTCGCGTTGTCAGTGCCGCCGATCATCCCTCCTTCTGCAACCAGTGCGTCCGTGCCGACGAGGAATTCCTCGCCTCCGACGAGTTGCATGGACGCGGTAGCGCCACCCGCGACGAGCACATCGCCGCCATTTGGGCTGCATCTCAGTTTCAAAGCTTCGGTCTCGAACCGGGCGGCGACAATGGCAGCTTTCTGCAGAAAGCCCCTTTGCCGAATCCGCTACCAGACCGTGTCAAACAACGCCTGGCGAAGTACGAAGAAACGCCGCGTACCGAAACCTGGAACGCGGTCGCCATTCTCCGTGGCTCCGACTCAAAGACGCAGCAGGATGCGATTTTGCTCACTGCGCATCTCGACCATCTCGGAATCGGCCCAGCAGTCCGTGGCGACTCCATCTACAACGGGGCTGACGATGACGCCTCCGGCACAACCGCCGTCATTGAACTGGCACGCATTCTGAGCCAGGGCAAACGCCCGAAACGCACCATTGTCTTCGCACTCTTCGGCTCAGAAGAACTCGGCGGCTTCGGCAACCAATACTTTATCGAGCATCCACCTGTCCCACTCGACCGCATTGTTACGAATCTTGAATTTGAAATGATCGGACGGCCGGATCCCGCCGCGCCTGCAGGGAATTTCTGGCTCACCGGATACGAGCGCTCGAACCTCGGCCAGACGCTCGCCAAACATGGTGCCCACATCGTAGGCGACCCGCATCCAGGCCAGAAATTCTTCCAGCGGTCGGACAACTACGCGCTCGCCAAGCGCGGCATCATCGCCCAGACTGTTTCCAGCTTCAATCTGCATAAGGACTATCACCAGCCCAGCGACGAAATCAGCAAACTCGACTTCCCATATATGACTACGGTGATCTCATCAATGGTGAAACCCATTCAATGGCTTGCAAACACAGACTGGAAACCCGCCTGGAATGCTAGCGGCAAACCGTGAGAACAGACGCAGGGCAGCCCGTCGATGCCAAGGCTATTTTCCTGCGAATAAGTGCATTTGATGGCCGAATTTGGAAATCTAGGCACTGGCGCAAAGTCGATTCTGACTGCGATGTTCCCGCGCACATATTGCTCCTTTTCGTATTACTACCGGAATATTCTGCCTTGTGAACGTTTTGACCGCAAGATGCTGCCTGTCGGACAATTCTTTTGATATTCATAACTTCTTCTATGGCAAATCGTTACCTGACGAGAGTAAAGTAGGCGCCGCCGAACTAAATCAATACTTGAATCCGCTGACTGGAAGTGCCGAAAAAATCTTTGGACTCCAGGGGCTGATGGTATATCTTGTCCGACAAAAGCGAGAACCGAAAGCTGTATCGAACTTTCGGTTTTCAGGTTTGTTTCGGTCAACTTCGCATGTGAGATGTGGATGATCTGTAGATAGGGCAGGGTTAATCGAAGTCTTGAAGGTTCTGGAGAGGTATCCGGTGATGCAGTCTCCTCTTCGTCTGTTCGCTACCTTTGTTCTGGGTCTTCTGTACCTTTGTGCCTGCTTCTCTGGCCGAGTGGCACAGGCGGCTCCTTCAGCATTCCAGCCAGATTCAGCGTCTGCTGGAGAAGGTGAACCAGCGTCCCCTGGAGTAGACACCGTGGTCATTCCGGGGTCTTTGCGATCCTTTCTGCGTATGGCCGGCATCAGCCAGAAAATCTCTTCAGACGATGTGTTGCCATTGCTGGCTCGCAACGTTTACAGCCAAGGCTATCAGGATGGCAACGCAACAGAGTTCTTGCTATTGCTGGACCGTTATGTGCATCAGGCAAGAGAACTTCAGACCCTGGCCGGCGCAAGCGGCACGATTCGTATAACTCACTGTACCGACGCGATCACCTTAATTCAGATCCTCGGGTATCGACTGCGAGAGGGATGCGGGCAGAAAAATGCCCTCTTAGTTACAGCAAACCCGGAAAGAGCTTTTCTGACGCTCGATTCGGGTTTTCCTCTTACGGCGCTTGAGGAAGCGCTCCAAAAAGATGTTCCTTTCTCTTATCCGTTTCCCACCAATCGGGTTCCCGTGCTGTTTAAGGAAAGCGACTGGACAACGCTGAACGGAGAGAAGAAAAGAGGCGCTGAGAATTTTATCGATGTGATTCTGCATAATCCGTCGATTGCCCGGCTCTATTGGGCGCTATCCAAGAACGATGCCGAAACAGCTCTTGCATTGCAGCGGTCGCCGGGGCTGGCAAAACTGCTTCCCTATGCCCCTGTTCTTGATTTTTACGGGAGCCAGATATGCATTCGCGCGGGACGCGTGGTGGTTCCCGGAGATGCAGGCGCTGAACACGGCTGGAAGGATTTGGTGGGAGCGAACCCGGAATCGTCAGGAGAATTCGTTACCCGCCTGCTCGCAAAGGACAATGGCTGGCTGGCTGTATATTTTGATGTTTTGTCGCGTGTCAATCTGACGCAACAGAAACACCTCACCGAGGCAGGGCGTCTGAAACGTCTCTACGATGCCTTTCGGACACCTGGCCTTGAGCCCGGCGCAACGAAGGGCGTATATCGAAAAGCCCCTGACCTTCTGGTTCTGTTCACTCGCGTCGCATGGGATCCCAATGGCCAACCATACGTCCCGGCAAATCTGGAGGTGTGGAAGGAGATCCTTAACCAAAAGAGCGATCTCAAATTGTTCCGTGAGTGGGGCAGGCGAGCTCGGAGCTGGAACAGTCCTGAGCAGTTGCTTGAGGCTATGACCGCTTTTTCTCGCGTTGAGACCGACAGCGGCCCACTGCAGATGTATCTCATGTTCACTGAACTGGACGGCAAGCGATCCCCGGAAAAACGCTTGTCTGATGGAGCAATCCGCCTGCTGGCCGGCAGATTTTCCGAGCTTAGCAGCTGGTATCTGATCTTTTCAGAGTTTCCCGATCTAAACGATACGTCCATCATTCGCTTTGTGAATGTGGCAGATGCGATAGATACGATTCAAAATCAAAGCCTGCGCGGAAATGTCCTGGGGACGTTTCAAGCCAACATTGGCCTCTGGCAAATTCTTGCCCGTCAAGGAGAGATTCCGCCCGCCGATCTCAATCCCTCATGGCAAAAAGTGGTTGAGCCTTTTGCCAAAATCTCTACATCCGCTCAACTCTTCGATGCAGCCCACAACTCGCTGGGAGATCTTCTGGTCGCTGCAGGCGGCAAGGCGAACCTTTCGCAAGACGAAATCATCGATTTGCTGGTGGGCCCTCGTCAAGAAAGCACAGATGGGCGGCGCATGCACGCGGAATTGGCGGGGAGAATGCGCTCGGTGCTGGAAGATCAGCGCTTAGTCTCACTCGATACGCTTTTCGCGCTCGGTGACGGCTTGCATGAGATGGCACATGGAAAAACTCCTGGAGAGAGTTTGCTGCCGCTTGCAGGAGAACTCCGCGAATTCGAAATGCCCCGCCAGATCTTTACCAACAGCGAAAAGATTACCTGGGCATCAGCGGTCTACACCAGCCGCCACACGGAATTGCAGGTACGAACCGACCTGACGAAGGTGCTAAAGGCACCCGCATCACCCGCCCAACTGGAAACGGCTCGTGGGCAACTGGCGCCGTTTCTGAGGGATACACTTGTCGGACTGAACTATGCCTACTATGAACCTCCGGGTGCCCAGGTTCTTCACAGCAATCCGCTCTTTGTCCGCTCGCATGACTTCTCGGGATTAACAGTGATAGGCGCACAACGGCTCTGGCGTGCCCCCGAATTGTTCGGCGTAGGCATATCGGCCGGTGGCGGTGCGTATCTGATGGGCTCGCTGGTCGATTTACCCTATGCGCTGGCCACGGCGGAGGAGGATTTTATCGCTCCGGAAAATGTCCAGGCACTGATCTGGAAAGAGATCGTACCGGACCTTTTGGTCACCGCGACTCTGCCGCGTTGGTGGAGCATCAGCCCGAATGAACTCCATGCCGTTGCCCTATATCAACAGGCGGGAGAAGAGCTTTTGACTGCGTCGGCAGGAAACCCGCAGCTACGGAGTAAAGTCGTCGATATTCTTTCTGATCGCATGGCTCCGCAAAGGTTAGAACGAGTGCAACAGGCCCTGTTGCGTCCGCAAGACATGGCGGCAATGCTTCCTCGAATGATGCCGGCAGATACGTTTTATCTGGCCGTAGAGTTTCGCCGGCGATTTCCTGGAGAAACAGCTTTATTGGGACCAGCGGGCCAACAATTGGAGACTCTCTGCCGCCAGTATCCCGCAGCGGCCAATTGGGACCGTCTATCGAAAGACTTCGGCATTCCTCACCCCACGTTGGCTCGAAGTAACGCTCGCGACCTGCTGAATGTAAAACCGTTTCCCGCATTTGGAGGGTATTCCAGCCGCCTGTTCGGCGAGTCCTGGGAGTCCACCAATTTATATTGGGCTCGCGTGGCCGATGAGATGGGCTATTCGCCGGTGATGTTAAATCGTCTGATTCCAGAGTTGACACGCCAGATGATCGCAAAGATTTTTGCCACAGACCTCGAAGACTGGCGGGCATTATTGCTCGCCATGCAGGAAACCGGAGAGGAATTTCGGCAGGGCAAGCTTGCTTCCGTACCAGTCGCGGCCTCAAAAAATTCGCGGCCTTAAGGCAGTGTGGGAGTGAGTGCAACGGGTGGATTATGGTGAAGAGATACTTTTTATTCCTCTGGTTCTTGTCGGGTCTTTTTTTGCTTCGGGGAAGCTGGACGGCAGCCCAGGAAGATCCTGGGTCACGCATCTTCGTGAATGTCGTTCTCGTGCAACTCAATGTAGCAGTAACAGACAGTAAGGGAAACTACATCAGCAGCCTTGATCCGGAAAACTTCGCGATCACTGAGGACAAAATCCCTCAAAAAATCGCCACTTTCGAAGCAGGTGGAGGACCCACCCGCAGATTGTTGGACATTCCGCCGGGTAGCAAGCCACCGACACAAGGCGCCGGCAAAACACCGGAAACAGTCCCGTCTGAGCCCGCAGGAAACCAGATCAGCACGTCAGGGCTGCGGGTTGCCGGGGCCAACGTTTTCATTCTTTTCGACACCAGCAACTACATGTATCGCGGATTTGTGTTCGCGCAGGATTCCATCGCCGATTTCATTCGCTCGTTGGAAGGAGCAGGCAAAATAGCCTTTTATTCATACAGCCGCGATCTCTCACGCGCAACCACTCTTACACCTGACCGGGCCCAGGTGTTGCGTGGCGTGCGTAGCTCCGTCGCCGGAGACGACGCCGCACTCTATAACTGCCTCTTATTAACGGTGAAGGATGCAGCTCAGTTCGAGGGACGAAAGGTGATCGTGGTCTTCTCGAATGGACCTGACAACGCCAGCACAGTGCCTCCGGAGGACGTAGCAGAGCTCGCACAATCCACGGGAACGATTATTTACATGATCAGTACCCAGCAAGCGCAACAAGAGCCGGTCTCTACGGCGGTGTTTGAACGTATCAGCAAAGCCACTGGCGGAAAAGCCTATTTTGCCAAGAACTGGGGAGATGAAAAAAAGGCATTCGCTTCGATTCGTGAAGACCTGGCGCACCTTTATGCTCTCAGCTATTATCCACAGCCAAATCCCAACCGCGGCTGGCGCACGATCAACGTGAAGCTTGTAGGTAAGGGCATGCAGAAGTACCACATACGGACTCGAGACGGATATCGCATCCTTCAGCAGACGCAGGTATCTCCGGCAAGCTTTTCGCCTTCCGGGTCGGAATCTGCTCCCAAATAATCCTCAGTCGCGCACGTTGATTCGAGAACTTGGAGTGCAAGACGATTTTCATCTATCAAGGAAGAATCACTAACTTTCGCCCGCAGGCCGCGAGCGGCGGTAGAATGAAGATCGTCTGAGAGCTGGAATATGTTTGTGGAGATCGCCAAGCCGATCGCCTTAACTCTGTGCCTACTCTCCCTGTATGCCGTCTTCCATACTGCATTCCTGGTTCCAGCGAGCGATCTACATCAGAAGATTTCAGACTCTCTCCAGCTACTGGCGCTGGCTGCTGGAATCTCGTTGATCAGCGGCATGCTCTTTCGTGAGGCAACGTCAGAAACGCGGCTTGCCGCTACACTTCCCGTGCAAGTGTTCTGTTGGACTGCAGGCGCCATGCTTATTCTCTTCATCGCTTCCTGGTATCTGGAAAGCAATTGCGTTTTCGATGGGCATGTTCACTTCTAGTATGTGAAAAAGGGATGTTCCTATAAGGAGCATCCCTTTTTCCAGAAACAAGGAAAATTTAGACTGCAACAGCTTCAGGCTGCGCAACTCGCTCGGCCTCGAGAATGGGACCGATCGCGTGAATAACAGAGGCAATGCGGACAACGGCGAGTACCGTCTCTTCACTCACGCCCTTATCGCGCACGACCTTATCGTGTGAATCAACGCACTTTCCGCAGCCATTGATCGCAGAAACTGCAAGCGACCACAGTTCGAAATCATTGGAATCGACTCCATGCGTCCGCATCACATTCATTCGCAGACGTGCAGGCATCGTTCCATACTTCTCGTTCGAGGAAAGATGAAGAAACCGGTAGTAAATGTTATTCATCCCCATCACGGAAGCCGCGGCCTTTGCCGCATCGAAAGCCTGAGCGGAAAGTTGCTTCCCGCCTTCTTCCAGCGCCGCCTCCGTCAGCTCGGAATTGCGCGTGGCAATCGCACTCGCCACGATCGTGCCCCAGAGCTGCTGCCGCGTCAACTCTGTGTTTTGTCGAACAAGGCTTGAATAGTTCAGCTTCAAGTCCTTCGCATAGCCCGGAAGTCCGTCAATGAGTTGATCCAATTGCATATGTATTTCCTTCCCGTCATTCTGACCCCTGAACGTAGTGAAGGCGAAGAATCCCAGCGATTGTGAGTGCTGATGCGTCGTTGGGATTCTTCGTCGCTACGCTCCTGAGAATGACGAATTTAGATTTGTAAGACTTAAACGGTGAGCGTCTCTTCGCCCTTCTGCCAGTTGCAGGGGCATAGCTCATCGGTCTGCAAGGCATCGAGCACACGCAACACTTCCTGCGGATTGCGGCCCACAGAAAGATCCGTCACATAAACAAATCGAATGATGCCCTCCGGATCGACGATGAAGGTTGCACGCTGTGCCACGCCGGCTTCCGGATCAAGGATGCCGAGCTGTTCGGTCAGGTCGCGCTTGACGTCGGCAAGCATTGGGAAAGGCAGGTCGCGCAGGTCTTCATGATTGTCGCGCCACGCAAGATGAACGAACTCAGAGTCCACGCTGCCACCAAGCACCTGCGTGTCTCGGTCCTGGAACTCGTTGTTGATTTTTCCGAAAGCTGCAATCTCCGTCGGACAGACAAAGGTGAAATCCTTCGGCCAGAAGAAATAGAGCTTCCACTTGCCGGGATAGCTCTCGTTCGTAATGGTTTCAAATGCCTTATTTTTGTCGCGGCTGACAGTTGCGGTTACGGAAAAGACAGGAAATTTCTCACCTACACCTAACATGTATGACTCCTTAAGTAAGTTGGTTATGAAATGGTCGAATGAACGTTAGAACAAACTTTAATCAGCCTTGAGTTGGCAGGCCGCACACAGACCCAGCACATCCACCGCGTATCGCTGCACCTTGAAACCGCCGGGAAGCTTACCGTACTTCGTCGTCAACCCCAGCGCGTCTGCCCGGATGTCCGAAATCGATTTACACGCCGTGCATACCAGGTGATGGTGCGGATTATGATTTGTTTCCACTCGCAGCGAGCCGTGATGCAGGCTCACTTCGTGGAAAATACCGCTTTCGATAAACAGATGAAGATTTTTGTAGACCGTCGCAAGAGAAATCGAAGGGATTCTGCGCTTTACCCGCGCATACACCTCTTCCGGACTGGGATGTCCATGCATCGTTTTCAGAATTTCGTAAATGACATGCCGCTGATGGGTCACGGCAAGGCCGGCACGCTCGCACAGTTCACGAAACTCTTTTGCTTCCTGCATATTTATTAATACTTATTAAACGATAATTATTATCGTTTGTCAAAAGGTGACAGGAGTGGCAAGTTCACGCACTTCAAAAGCCCCGTTAATTGGGTTTGGGCGGTTTGTTTTGGGTAAAGCGCGCATCCAGCGGCTTTCGGCCGCGAAATCCCGCTTCGACCGAATGCCAGTAATCGATACGGGATTCGCCCATCTTCCAGCACAGCAGAACAATTTCGCCATCCATCATGCACGGAAAATCGAGCAGCCCTGTTTCCAGGTCTTTAACCTGAACGCCAATCGAGTCGATCTCGGCAACAGCATCTTTCGCCTGCTGCACCTGCTTTTCGATCTCAGCCCGCTGCCGCATCACGGTAACGACATTCACCTGCATGCCGCCGGAGAGAAAGATACGCTGTCGCAAACTCTGCAGATGCGTCTCCTTCTCTTCGGCGGTTTTCTTGCCCTCGATCGCACGCTTCAGCAACGATTCGAGTACAGGCAGCAGTAATTGCGCCTCGTCCAGAGTGAAGGTCTTCATTCTATGATTTTAAGCCTTAATTTCAAGCATGCGATCCAAAGCAACACGTGCCCAGTGCTTTACATCGTCGCGCACCTGGATGCGGTTGACGACATGGCCTTCCACCAGGTTTTCCAGAGCCCACGCCAGATGCTGCGGACTGATGCGATACATCGTCGTGCACAGACATCCCGTGTCATCGAGCGTAATGATCTTTTTGCCCTTTGACGCGAACTCCTTCGCCAGCCGGTTCACCAGATGAATTTCCGTTCCGATGGCGAACATTGAGCCTTCAGGTGCATCCTTCACCAACTGGATCAGACGCTCCGTCGAACCAAGGGCGTCGGCCTTCTGGCAAACCTCCCAGCGGCACTCGGGATGAACAATCACCTGAATCCCCGGATATTTTGCGCGCACCTTGTCGACATGTTCCGGAAGAAAGCGCTGATGCACCGAGCAATGCCCCTTCCACAGGATGATCCTGGCCGCACGCAGACGTGCTGGGGTAAGACCGCCGTTGATCTGGAACGGGTCCCAAACCACCATTTCGCTCAATGGAATGCCCATTGCAAAGGCGGTATTGCGCCCCAAATGTTGGTCCGGTAAAAACAAAATCTTCTCTGCACGCGCAAAGGCCCAGTCAAACGCTTTGCCTGCATTCGATGAGGTGCAAACCAGCCCCTCACGCTCGCCGCAGAATGCCTTGATGGCTGCTGTCGAGTTCATGTAGGTGATCGGGAGAATTTCATCCGGTTTCAAACCGGCGGCGATCAGCGAATCCCAGCAGTCTTCGACCTGCCCGATCTCCGCCATATCTGCCATGGAGCAGCCGGCGTTCAAATCCGGCAGGATGACCTGCTGGCCTGTTCCTGGCGGGATATCTGGGCGTCCCAGTATATCGGCGCTTTCGGCCATGAAATGCACGCCGCAGAAGATGAGATACCTGGCCTCAGTCTCTGCCGCAATCTTTGAAAGTTTGTAGGAGTCGCCGGTGAAATCGGCGAAACGAATCACTTCGTCGCGCTGATAGTGGTGCCCGAGCAAAACCGTGCTTTTACCCAGCTTCTCTCGTGCTGCCGCAATACGTTCGTCCATGCCATGGTCTGGCTGGGTCAGGTAGTTATCCAGTGAACAAACTTCCTGCTCCATCGCAGGGGCCGCTAATACTTCTTCTTCAAGTACGTTCAATTCGTTTTCCGCCTTCAGTCCAATTTTTGGACGGGGATGTTGAAAGCAATCACGGTTGCAGTGGATTCGCTGCGGGGATGAAAATCCGCCAACCCACGGGGATGTTGCAACCCTGTAAATTCGATGTGCTTTTCACACAAACGTCACAAAATTTGCGCCGTTGAGCGAAGCAGATCGGTGCAATTGATTTTAATACAAATGAAATATCGGCACGCATAAACCGGCCTTCAGTTCGATCGATGCACGAGACTATGCCTACCAGAACAATCAATCCATTTGTTAGCCGTCGTCCTCGACAGGTATCATGATGGGAACCAAATGCACTTCGGCGACTCCATCTTTATCTTTTTGCTGGCCTTGGTCCTTTTCGGGCCGAAACGGCTCCCGGAAATTGGCCGCCAGATCGGCAAGCTGCTGGTCGAGTTCCGGCGCGCGAGTAACGACTTCAAAATGCAGATAGATGAGGAGTTACGGGCCATGGAGCAGCAGGAGCGGCAGAAACAACTGGAACAGGCCGCGAAGCAGCCAGCCAGTCAGCTTCCGGCCGAATCCGCTACGCTACCCACCATCAACCCTCCGAACACCGGCGAGCCGGTAAGCAACACCACAGGGCCCTACGGCAGCCTGCCAGTCGCAGAAATTGACGCCGGATATCAGGAAGCCGTTGAGAAAGAAGAGCTGGCGGCACGCGAAGCAGCCAATGGCACGGGGCCTGAGGCTACCACGACTGTAATTCCTTCCGAAAGCGAGCAGGCCCCTATCCATCATGGCTGATCTAGTAGACCGCGCCCGGGCCGCGGTATCCGAACGGGCAGAGCTGCCGGGCATGAGCCTTCTGGAACACCTGGAAGAGCTTCGCCGTCGCATTGTGCACTCGGTCATCTATCTCGTCGTAGGGTTTTTCGTCGCGTACGGGTTTCACGAGAGGATTTACGGCTTCATGGAGAAGCCGATCATCTTCGCTCTCAACAAGCATCATTTGCCGCCGCAGTTGAACTACCACAACCCGATCGATGGTTTTAATCTCTATCTGAAAATCAGCTTCATGGTCGGCTGCATCATCGCAGCGCCTTTTATCCTGTACCAGGTATGGCTCTTTATCTCGCCAGGGCTTTATAGAAGCGAAAAGCGATTCGTGACTCCCTTCATGATTGCCACGGTGAGCCTGTTTCTCGCGGGGGCGTACTTCGGATATCGCTGGGTCTTTCCCGGCTCGCTCGATTTCCTGTTTACGTTCAACAGGAGTTTTAATCCGCTCATCGAGATCAACGAATACACCGATCTATTTCTTACCGTCATTCTCGGACTGGGCGTTACTTTTGAGTTGCCGATCCTGGTCATGTTTCTGGCACTCTTCGGCATCGTGAATGCCCGCTTTCTCTGGAAAAATCTGCGCTACGCCATTCTGATCATTTTCATTATTGCGGCCATTATTACCCCCACTCCAGACATTCTCACGATGTGCGTTTTCGCTACTCCCATGCTTGTGCTCTACCTCATCAGCATCGGCGTCGCTTTCATGGTGCATCCAAGTCGGCGCAGGCGAAAAGAAGAGGCAGCCTGATGCCCGGCTTTATGCAAAAGCCGGATATCCCATCCTTTCATTGTGGTCTTGAGCGAAAGGACAAAAAACCGCGAGTTTTTCTTTTCGCTCTGCTCCTAACGATTTGCCTCTCCGCAGTGAGATCGTCCTATGCCGCTTCGCCTGAGGCGTTCAATGGAGCAAGGGCGCTCGAATATACGCGTCAGTTTGTATCGATCGGACCTCGCTGGGTGGGTAGTCCCGGCCATGATAAAGCTCTGGCCTTTCTGAAGAAGCAATTCGCAAAAGATGATTTTGAGGTCGACTCTTTCACGACGAATACCCCTGCCGGTCCGCAGGAAATGCACAACTTCATCGTTCGCTTTCCGGGAAAGAAAGATGGCGTCATCGTGCTCTCGTCCCATTACGAGACGAATTACCCCCTGCGCAATATCAACTACATCGGGGCAAACGATGGTGGATCGAGCACCGGCCTCCTGATCGAATTGGCAAACCGTCTTCGCGGTCGCACGCTTGACGGATACAGCGTATGGCTTGTTTTCTTCGATGGAGAAGAAGCATTCAAGGATTGGTCTGATTCAGACAGTACCTACGGCAGCCGCCATATTGCGGCCAGATGGCAGAACGACGGCACGCTCAAGCGCATCAAAGCTTTTATTGTTCTCGATATGATCGGCGACAGGGACCTCGACATTCAACGCGATTCAAACTCGACGGGTTGGCTGCTTGATCTCATCCAGCATGCTGCCGCAAGGAGTGGCGATCAATCCTACTTCTTTCAGCAGCAGACTGCGGATTCCGACGATCATATTCCCTTTGTAAAACGTGGGGTTCCTTCCGCGGATATCATCGATCTCAATTACGGTTATCAGAATGCCTACTGGCATACGGCTCAGGACACGATGGATAAACTCAGCGCAAAAAGCCTCGCCATCGTCGGCAATACCATGCTTGAGACTATCCGCCTGCTGAACTTGCGTTAGGTCTGATCATGATCGCTGGAGCGTCCATCCCGTACTGGATTGCATTCCATGTACTGGTTGCTGTTCTGCTGATCGTTGATCTTGCTCTCCTGCAACGGGGTAAGCACTCCACAAGGCTGCGCAACGCATGGGCGTGGACCATCTTTCTGGCTACACTTGCCTGCGGTTTTGCTCTGTTTTTGTCAAAGACGCAAGGTCGAGAACCTGGACTGGAATTTTTCTCTGGCTACCTGATTGAAGCCTCACTGAGCGTCGACAACCTGTTTGTCTTCCTGCTCATGTTTCGCTCCCTGCGGCTAAACGCTGATGAGCAACGGCGCGTGCTGCTCTGGGGTGTACTAGGCGCAATCATCATGCGTGGTCTATTCATTGCCGTAGGCGTATCTCTCTTGAACCGCTTCGCGTGGGTGGAATACGTCTTCGGCGCATTTCTGTTGATCGCGGCCATCCGCCTGTTACGTCACAAATCAGAAGGCGAATCCACACCCGGCATCCTGAGTTGGCTACAGCGCTACTGTCTCCGAGGAGTGGAAGACCGCGGAGAGGAGGGCGTAAAGCTGGGCATGCCAGCCTTGTTGTTCGTGATTCTTGCGGTAGAAGCAACAGACCTGATTTTCGCACTCGACTCGATTCCGGCGGTGCTTGCCATCTCTCGCGATCCATTCATTGTTTACACATCGAACATCTTCGCGATTCTCGGCCTGCGCTCCCTGTACTTTGTGCTGGCAGGATTGCTCGATAAACTGCGCTTGCTGCACTATGGGCTGGCTGTGATTCTCGCGTTTGTCGCGCTCAAAATGCTGTTGGCGCATTGGATCGAGGTTCCAGTCACGGTGTCATTGGCTTTCATTCTGGCAACGCTGGCAATTTTTGCAGTGGCCAGCAAGCTCATTCCAGAGAAACGAGCGAGCTAATCGGCCACAAATCGCACACTCGCTTCGCCCTCGCTTAACACGGAATGTCTTTGAAAATGCACATCATCTCTGTGGGAAAAATCATTCCGGTAGTGCGCTCCGCGGCTCTCCTCGCGCGCCAAAGCGGAACGGACAATCAACTCGCCAATGGCGTGCAGATTCCGCAGTTCCAGCAGCGGGCGCTCGACTCCGGTAGGAAGTTGAGCACCAACACACTTCAGCTCGGCTTGAGCATCGCGCAGCCCAACGGCATCGCGAAGCAAGCCCGCCTTCTGCCACATCACCTGCTGCAATCGCCGCAATAGATCGCTGTCATCTTCACTGGAAAGTGCCTGTGCTTCAAGTATAGAGACTGGGACCGCCGCAATCTCTGCTTCCTGACACATCATCTCTGCAGCTCGCGCACCAAAGACAAGACCCTCAAGCAGCGAGTTGCTCGCAAGACGGTTGGCGCCGTGAACCCCCGTGCACGCCGCTTCTCCCGCCGCGTACAGGCGTTTCAAGGATGCCCTTCCATCCACGTCGGTCTTCACTCCACCCATAAGATAGTGGGCCGCCGGCCGCACCGGAATAAGATCACGACTTAGATCGAGTGAATGCTGTGCGAGAAATGCAGAGATGCCTGGGAAACGCTTACGCAAGTCGATCGCCTGAACGTGCCGCATATCAAGATAGACTGACAACGATTCACCGTTTGCGCCCATGCCTTCACGGGTGATGGCACGGGCTACAACGTCGCGTGGCGCAAGCTCAAGAAGCGGATGATAGCACTCCATGAATCGCTCGCCCTGAGAGTTGCGCAGATAAGCGCCTTCACCGCGTAGGGCTTCTGACAACAGAAAGCGAGAAACACCAGGCAGGCTCAACGCCGTGGGATGAAACTGGTAAAACTCCATGTCGGAGATTTCAGCTCCCGCGCGGTAGGCCATGGCGATACCATCTCCAGTCGCTACAGCCGGATTTGTCGTATCGCTGTAAACCTGCCCGGCTCCGCCGCTGGCCAGCAATACGGCGCGCGCATGGATGGCATGCAGATGGCCTTCTCTGTCAAGCACCGTCAAGCCAATCACTTCGTCTCCACGTACGAGCAGGTCAACGCACATCGTCCATTCGAGCAAACTGACATTTTCCAGGGCGCGCGCATGCGCCAGCAAGGAACGCCCGATTTCCGCCCCCGTCGCATCTCCATTGGCGTGCAGGATACGGTTGCGGCTGTGTGCGCCTTCGCGCGTAAGCATCAACTCTCCGTTATGGCGATCAAAACCCGTGCCCCAGTGCAGAAGCTCGTCCACACGCAACGGACCTTCTTCCACCAGCACCTTTGCCGCTTCACGATTGACCAGGCCATCCCCGGCATTCAACGTATCTTCGAAGTGCAATGAGACATCTTCTTCTCCGCCCATCGCAACCGCAATCCCACCCTGCGCATAACTGGTGTTCGATTCGCCCAGCTGTTCTTTGGTAATGACGAGGACACGGCCTATATCGGACAATCCAATCGCCGCTCGCAGGCCGGCAATGCCTGCGCCCACGATCACGTAGTCCGTCTGTGTAGGAATTTTCATAACGTCTGAGGCTATCATGCAAATTGTGCAACCCTCTTAGACGCACTTACGGCGTCAAAAGGTGCAATGTGCCGCTTGTGCGATACGATGAAAAGAGCGTGCGTACGATTCAAGTCAAAACAGCGTCAGCCGAATATCTCGTATTGGTTGGCGGCGGTATCTTGCCAACCCTTTACCGTCGACTGCCGAAAAAAAATCGCGTTTTCGTGCTCACTTCCCCGGAGATATGGGCGCTCTGGTCGAAGCGCTTTCTCGCGTCTTTTCCAAAGCAGGAGCAGCCTACGGTCTTATTTTTGCCCGCAGGTGAGCAGCATAAGCGCATGACTCACGTCGAACGCCTGGCCTCGGAACTGGCGGCGGTCGGTGCCGACCGCAGTTCTCTGCTAATCGCTTTCGGTGGCGGCATTGTTGGCGACCTGGGTGGATTTCTCGCTGCCATTTACATGCGCGGCATCGACTATGTCCAGATACCGTCAACCCTGCTGGCTCAAGTGGATTCGTCCGTAGGAGGCAAGACCGGAGCGAACCTTGCGGCTGGCAAAAACCTGATCGGCAGCTTCCATCATCCGCTGGCGGTTTTCGCCGACATCGACCTGCTGCAGACGCTTCCAGACCGCGAGTTGCGGGCCGGCCTCTTTGAGAGCATTAAGGCCGGCATCATCCGCGATGCGCGACTCTTTCGCTTTATGGAGCACAACTCCAAGGCGATTTTGAAGCGCGACAGCAACGCGCTCGCATATGTTATTTCGGCATCCATACGAATGAAAGCCGATGTCGTAGGCATTGACGAGCGAGAATCTGGTCTGCGTATGATTCTCAACTTCGGCCACACGATCGGCCATGCAATTGAAGCGGCAACACATTACCGCAAGCTCCTTCACGGCGAAGCGATTGCGTGGGGCATGCTGGCGGCTCTCGAACTCGGACGCTTGCGTAGAACCATTTCACCTGCGCAGGCTGATCGCGTGGAACGCACGATTCTCGCCTACGGGCCGCTTCCCTCTTTCAGAACCACGGCTGAAAAACTTCTCGAAGGCGCCTCTCGCGACAAGAAAAATCGCGCTGGCGTTCGCCGCTT